>OJVE01000139.1_pt1 | contig 34931 bp, 39 predicted proteins | sample 1600081 | NCBI WGS metagenome assembly OJVE01 (sample SAMN04436789, study PRJEB24849) | human gut metagenome | biome: human gut; feature: NICU; material: stool | host: Homo sapiens | place: USA: Saint Louis, MO | collected 2011-04-13 | reverse complement strand
TGGAGCACCTCAAAAACACCATCATACACTAAATCAGTAAGTTGGCAGCATCACCTGCTTGTCGGTCAGGAACCTGAAGTTATACTTCATCATGAGCTCATCGTCTGAATTAAGTGGCGCTGTTAAATCGACGTAAAGCTTTCTTGGCGGCAGGATGCGATCATCCTGTGCCGAAGGCCACCACACCCGGGGCTGTTTATACGCATACGTTCCACACAATCCAATATATAATGATGTGAGACGCTGCTGACCATCAATCACCGCCTTGAAATCATGAAATCCAGCATTTGTTGCTACGCAGGGGTTTTCTTCATTAAATCGCTGACAGTATTCTTTCAGGAATTCATAGAATTTGTAATCGTTTTTAATACTGGCACTACGGATATCCCACATCATGAAAGAGTTTATCGGGTAGTCTCGCATGATGGAATCAAACAGCAAACATATTTGACTACTGCTCCAGACGAACTTCCTCTGAATTGCAGGCAGAAGATAGTGGCGTAAATTAATTGAATCTATCGCTTGTTTTATCGTTATTGCTTTTTCATACTGGCCAGCCATCATAAACCTCATATGTTATATTAGCTGGCCTATTTTAATTTATTGCGTGTCGGTAGTACAGTCTTTGCACAAACTAATTTATGCAATAGAAAAGCTGACGGCTCGGTTTGTGTTTTTCATTCGGGTAGACTCGCATTGCGGATGCACAAAGTGATGAAACCTGTCTTGCTATATTTTTACCGAAATTAACAAGTAGGCCGTGCTTTATTTTTTCACCCTCTGCCCTGATGCTGATGATAAAGCTGAACTGATATACGATTACCTCAATGAGATCATTGCCAAATGTTATGATGGCGGCGTTGTTTATTTCATATTCATAATCCCTCAGGTCAGTGTTAAGTCTTGCTGTTGCATCTACAAGTGCGTATTCTTTATCGATAATCATAACTTTCTCACTTATCATGTTAATGTGATTTAATCATCACTAATAATATGTTGTGATTTTAATTACGATTATTCGTCTGTTTACACCCGTAATGCATTATCTGATGAATAATGTTCATGTGGGGTAAGGCTTCCATAAAGTCAGACTGTTCAATCAGCGAAATGAGTGTGTTATCGATCTCAAACGTTGTATCCGGTAATACCTCAACCAGCCTGATTCGGGACAGGGAAATAACGAACACGCCCGATGACGTACATCCGGCAAGAAACCACTCCGCATGGCTGCAAAGCAGACGGTAGGGATGAACGGTATGGCTGACGTTTTCGTCGGTTCTGATACGCACCTGGGTCTGGTTAAGTATGGCGAGCGTCAGTCTGCTGAAATCACCGAACAGCGTGGGTTTCTGGCGCGGCTCCGGTAGCATAATCCTGTAGGGCGAGGGACGTTCCCCGTCAAGCATCAGGCTCAGCAGTTTGGCGTCCATCGCGGGTAACAGACGGTCAAGATGCAGCAGTCTCGCCAGTATCTTCATATCCCGTTCCGTGCGGCGACGAAAGTAATGCGAAGCAAGCTGATACACGCCGTTGCTCTGTTCAATATCAAGGTACGTCAGACGGACGTTGAAATCCCGTCGCAGTGTTCGCGTCGTTACTCCAAATTCTTCTGCCAGCGTCCCGATATGCAGCTTTTCACCCTGAAACAAACGGCTCAGGATGATGGAAAGGCGGGTTGCCAGTCTGTCATGTTCGTTTTCTTGTGTTATCAGCGTCATACATCATTTCCGAATTTAGCCGGGAAATAATGCCAGCAGTAGCGGACAGGATTTGTCCGCCCTCTGAAGTTTTTTAAAGTCTGAATACCTTAAATGTAAGTGCTAAACGTCAGTATTCTCAGGTGAATAAAGATGCTTCTGGCGCATGTAGGCAATAAAAATGCAGGATGGTAGCGTCACCCGGTATGCGGGACCGGCTAAATCAATCAGCAGCCAGAGAGAACTGAGCACCCAGCCCACGGGACCGGCAAAAGCGCCCATGGTACGCGTCAGCATGGCATTTCCTGCAACGGTCAGCCCTCTGCCTAACAGGGCTTTCGCCACACCATTTGTGACAACAAGTGCCATCTGATAGGCCGCAAACCCGGATGTTTTTATCCCCGCCTGGATTGCCATGGTCAGCAACTCCGGCGTGGGGTTGCTGTAGCCTGTCTGCAATTCTTCCGCCACGGTCTTTAGCTGGTCAGGCGTCATCTTCTCAAGACTTTTCTCCAGGATCTTCATCAGCAGATTCATTTCAATGGTTTCAACACTGGATTTGTTGTTGTAGTTCACCTTCATTTTATCGCAGGCATCGGTAAGAATTTCCCGGTACAGCACCCCTTTACCCCAGCGGAGCAGCGTGGCGAAGCTGTTTGCACCAAATGTCTGAACCTCGGCGGCAATGGCATCCCAGTAGCGCGGATGATTGGGCTTGTGTTTTTTATACTGAGGATCGTAAGTCAGCGTTTCCGTGATGCGTGCCAGTCCATCTTTCGGATCGCAGATAAGCACAGAAACCAGTAAATCCAGATCGTCACGATGGCAGTGGCGCAGAAACTCAAGGTCGGGGTCGTGTCGGTAGGTAGCCATATTTCACCTCATTGCAGATATTGGACCTGACAGTTTAAGGAAGCCCCCGGACAGGGTTTGTCCGCCTGAAAAACAAAAAGTAAAAAAAAACCTGCCCGAAAGCAGGTTTCTGTTCACCGGATAGAGGTATAACGCGTCGGGATTACTTTCCGCGCCATTCCTTTTCCACTTTATCCGCAAAGGCATCGCACTGCCGGGCATATTCCGGGTTATAGAGCAGCTCCGACTGCGAAAGCTGCATGGCGGTCATGCTGCCGTTACGGGCATTTGATTCGAGCCAGGTTCTGCCATAGGTTTTGTTCATCACCTGAAGTACCCGGTTGAATACCGGTCCGTTGAAGCGGGCATTGAGATTAACGCCTTTTACCTGAAGGCCGCTGTCACTGGTCTGGGTCAGGCGGGTGGAGTACATCGCGCAGAAGGTCGAGTTGGTTATCATCTGAGCGTCAGCCTGCTCGTCGGCGAACGCGCTGTGGCTGAAGGCGGAAAGCAGAATTGTGGCGGTTAACAGTTTTAAAATTTTCATCATGTTCCCTTATGGATTGAAAAGCGGAGACAGCCTGCCATACGGGGCGGTCAGGAGATGTCCGGCAGAGAAAAAAGTCAGGGTTTCAGCGAGGGAGCCAGTCGCCAGCGGTGAGGGCCAGCGGATTCCAGCACAAAGGCCAGTTGAGCGAGGTCCCGTCTTGCGGTCCGGGGAGATACGTCAAACTGCCGGATGATGTAGCGAACAGATATTGTCTGACCGTAAAACAGGGCCATGGTCAGCCGGATAAGCCGTTCTCCCTGTCCGGTGACACGTTGCCTGCAACGGCTGGCTTTCATCGTTGCCATACGCGCCATCGGTCCCCTTTCTGAAAAGAATCGAGGTGTCTGGCAAGCCAGATATCAGGGCACGAATCGCCGGTAACGCAGCGGGCAGTAAACCGGTGGCAGTTAAAGTCGAGCAGGCTATAAGGATAGCGCTGACCCACTGCCGCCTTTGCCCGTTCAGCGGCCTGTGCACAACCCTGAGGCGTCAAATCCATACAGTCGGTATACACCGAGATAGCGGAGTTCCAGCCATCGAGCCGGTCAAGAAACCCTTTGGCCTTACTTTTGATAACGGTTCCATCGCCATCAAGATGAACAATATCGCCGTTACCCACATAGATACCGCTGTGTGCGGCAAGGCCAAAAAGCAGTTCGCACTGCACGATACCACCGTAAGCCGGTTCATCGACGCAGGAGAGAATGCAGTTATCGATAAATGAATCCACGAAGTTCAGCAGCAGAAGCCGGTACATAACATTCAGTTCCTTACTACGGGGGAGAGGGGGGATGCGGGGGAAACGTTGTGAACACTCAGCTTTCCCACAACGTACGGACCGTGAAAACCCCCATATCGTGGTAAGCCATAAAGTTACTTTCCCACAGCGACCAGAACTCACGGGCGTCGACATGAGAGATATCGCCACAACGGGAAAGCCACGTGTATTGTTGCGTCCAGCTCACATCGACATCTTTTTCAAGCTCAGGCCATGGATGCCCTGCATAGTGAAAATCGGTGACGTAATCGAGCTGCCAGTCTTCTCCGGCAGGGATGAGGCGTATTTCGACCGGATGCCAGCCGCCCTTTTCCGGTGAGTATTCAGGGTCACGAAAGTTAATGGTTAATCCGGTGATGGGGTGACGATGAGGCGGTTTTTGCGCGAGGATATCCAGAAGCAGTTGGGTGAACGACCGGGAGAGCGGCAGCACATAGCCGCCCTGCAATATTACGGGTGATGACATAGTGAATTTCCTGATTTTTGGTTAACAGAACACAGAAAAAGCGGGGTTAGTCCTGGCTGAGCGTAGCAAGCTGCGTCATACGATGCTGCCAGTCGGCATAGCAGCGGTGCATAAAGAGTCTGCTGCTGTCCGCTTCGATAAGGCAGATATCCGGACTTCTGAGCACAGCAGCAAGAAACCCGGCGTTGTTGGTACTGCCCTGACCAAACAGTGGGCGAAATACACGGGACGGGAAGCTGTCCTGCTGCTGTTCCAGAATGGCGTGAATCGCATCAAGCGCTATCCATTCACGAGAGAACAGGCCTCCTTCGCCATTGGCGGTTAAGCGCAGGGCAAGGCTGCCGGTATCACCCTCCTTACCCAGCTCATACGTCAGCAGACCTTTACTGTGGGGGCTGATTTTCTCGGCTTCACCACTGTAGAACACGGTATAGCTTTCGGTGACGGCGGCTTCGGTAGCGCCTTTTTTCTTACTCATGGGTCAGCGCCTCAATCAGGTTCTGGAGTTGAGTGATAACGGTCGTGTCCGGGAACACCAGATAGATACCCTGACCGTTATCGCAGACGATGCCGAGCAGGAGATACCAGCCATCATCAAGCGCGGTGACGTATTCAGGGTTAGCCAGTGCCACTGCCAGCAGCGGGTCTTCGGGGAGTGTGTCATCGTGGTTGAGATGCCAGAGCAGGGTTCCCGTTTCGTTCCAGAAGGTGGTAAACAGGTCGATATCATCGACAGGGCCAAGGATTTCATTGCTGAGGGCCGCCAGTGCGGAGGCGGGCAGGTTGAGAAGGAGAAGACTGGTGGGGGTCGTGAGTTTAAACATGATTATCTCCATTTGATTGATTTCAAATGGATAATATGTGCCTGTTTTGTGGCGTGTTACGGCGAAGTATGGAAAAAGGTTTTGACATCGTGGATTTTTTCCAGTTACATTTATCCCGCCTTCAGTGCAGGTCTGTTCATGGCCAGTAAGCATTAAGGAGTCCAGCGCGGCTACCCCGATGAACCATCAGGTGAGTCGTTGACTGGTACAGCGGTCAATGATGTATGCAGGTTATATCCTGCCATCTTTCGCTGTTCTGAGCCTTCACAGTGATGTGTTGTTTCGGGGCGCTTTATCAGTGCCCTGCTCGAGCCTGTAAGAAATTACGGGACCACAAGCGTCTTATGGCGCCAATGGTATCTGCTGGTGAATCCAGTGGATTAACACACGAAATTCAACGGGATCTCTGATCCTTTTGTTTAATTTTCGCGTGGATTCGGGCTATGCAACACATTGTCAAAGTAGTATTTACAACCCTTCTCTTGATTTGCAGCACCCTTGCGTATGCACAGCGTTTAACCGTTCCCGCATACATGGAGGACGCTGTGTCCTGTACAACACAACCTATAAGCCAGTCCCTTATTCAGAGCGTTCAGGCTGAATGCATTCAGAAGGGCAAAAGTCGTGAACTGAGCGACAGCAGAACTACGGGTTTTAAGGCGCTGGTCAGTAAACGAGGCAAGGTCATGTTTGCCGCCCGTTTCAGTTGTGGCGGGAGTAACGTATATCGCCGTCTGGGTGATTATCCGGCACTTACCATCACGCAGGCGCGGTCAGCAGCACAAAAACTAATTGCAGATATGCGGGCAGAGTACCAGCTACGTGGTGCTAACCTGTTCGTTTCGCATAATTTGCTGTTCAGTGGTCTGCTGGAGCGCTTCGAACATGATGTTCTGGACGCTGGTGTAAAGCGTTCTGCCGATACCGATCGTTCAAAAATCCGTAACTATCTGCTTCCCCTTCTTGGGCATTTTAAGATTCATGATATCGATGAGGGCGTTATCGGGCGTTATCTCAATGGCCTGAGCAATCTGAAACCAGCCACACGTAATCGTCATCTGGCTCTGCTGAAAGCCATTTTTGGTTATGGTCGCAGAATGAAGCTGGTGACGACGTTACCCACTGAGTTTATCCGGATGCTGCCGGAAACCACGTCCCGTCGCAGGGCGATGAGCCATGAGGAATTTCAGCGCTGGTTTAAGGCCTGCGAGCAAAAACACCACAAGGAACCCGATAGTGCAGCGGTCATGCTGCTGATGTTTCTGGGCTTAACCGGGCTTCGACTGGGGGAAACTCGTCACCTTCGTCTGGAGGATGTGGAATGGTCACGTAAGGTCATTACGCTCAGACAGACCAAGAACGGCAGGCAGCGTCATGTTCCGGTGTGTGATAAAGCCTTTGTGCTGCTGACCGAAGCGCGTCAGTTCCTGGGGGATAGCGGTTGGGTTTTCCCTGGACAAAACACGGATAATCCGGTTGCAGAACCCCGTCGCCTACAAAAAACACTTTGTGAAACAGCGGGTATCCCGTCCTATACCATCCATGAGTTGCGCCATTCTTTTGCGACAATCCTTGTCGAAAGTGGCGCGGATATCCACATGGTCAAGGAGCTGCTGGGCCACAGTACGATTAAAGTCACTGAGATCTATGTGCATTCCAGTCCGGAGCGATATCACGCTGCCGTCAATCAGGCAATGGGCGTTGTTAATTCGTAAACAGAACCATCGCAGCAGGCGGATGGGTTCTGGCTTACGCCTGCTGTTCATATTGAATTTAAGGAGACAGTCATGAGTGGCGATAAATTAACCAATCTGGCAGATGATATTGATACTGATATTGATCTGTCACTTAGTCAGTTCCTTACGCAAAAGTCGCTTAATGAGGCGCGTGCGGCAAAAATTCTTGACGATGCAATAGAGATTGAACTGGATGAAGATGAACCGTCGCAGAACGGAAGTGCAGCGGGACTTCCTGCGGGCTACTATAACGGGAACTCGGGTAGCTTTTTCGCCAGAGGGAAAAAGGTTGTACATATCAGTTCCACTCCCATAATCCCATGCGCCAGATGCTGCTCTAAAAACAAACAGCACAACATGAGCGTTGATCTGATGACCATTAATTACATCGGGCAAAAGGTCGTGGTGTCGGTATCGCTTGACGAGCTGGCAAGAAACCCGGAACAGGTCATTGCTGCTCTGGCGTCCAGAGGATTTGGTGTGACGACATCTGTCCATGCCAGGGCTTACTTTGAGAAATTCATTCATGCGTGCATGAAAATGGCGCTGCCAATGTATCTGGTGGCAGAGTCTATGGGTATGGTCGAAGGAGAAGCTGCCTTTTTGCATGGTGATATGCCGGTTGCCAGGGGGATCTCCGGTTTTGATTACCTTGTTCCTCATAAATCGGTTTTTTCAGGCATTCGCATGTCAGGGTCGTTAGCAGAATGGAAAACGCTTATTGAAGAGAATGTTTACGGATGGCCCCAGTTGTTTGCGCTCAGCAGCTCGTTTGCATCAATGCTACTTGGGATGGCCGGGATGGATGTGGCGTTGTTTCATTTTTATGGTGGTTCGACAACAGGGAAAACGGTAGTTCTTCAGGTGGGAATGTCTGTACATGCCCATGGCGGTGAGCCCGGTAGTCATCCGGACGTCGCTATTCTGCGATGGAATACAACAGATAATGCACTCGAAATCAACCTCAGCGAGTTTTCCGGGTTAGTTGCCTGTATTGATGAAATGGGCGCTTACAGTGATCGAAAATTCTCATCATTGTTGTATAACATGACCTCTGGTCGCTCAAAAAATCGCCTGGATAAGTCGCTCACAGGAAGAAAACCCGTATTGTGGAAGACGTTCATTCTGTCCTCCGGCGAAATGTCTATACCGGAAAAGCTAGCTTCCCGCAATGAACAGCTTCAGGGAGGGCAGGAACATCGGGCTATCAGCCTGAATATTCTGCCGGAAGACGCTGCAAAAGAAGGTGAACCCGTCGGAGAGGTACGTCGCCGCGCTGATATCCTCAAAGCTGAACTGGCGGAACAGTATGGCACGGCTGGAAAAGCCTTTATTGCCTGCTTTTTGTCGCAGCAGAATGATGATGGTAGCTTGATGTCATACAGTGAATTATCCGAACAGATAAAGGAGACGACAGAAGAATGTTGCAAGATGCTCGCGGAGGATCTGCAGTCAGACGGATATGTTCTTTCCGATATTCAGCACCGGGCGTTAAAACGCTTTGCTATTTGCCTTGTTGCTGGCGGTATGGCTGCGGAGTGGGGCATCCTGCCATTTGAACCGCAAATGATTAACGATTCGGTGATGAGCGCGGTTCGCCGCTGGCTGGATGATGGACGGAACCAGTACAACCCGGTTAAAGAAGCATTAAGCGCCATTCAACTGGAACTTATCAAACGACAGGCCGCGCATTTTGTACCGCTACAGGATAAAGAGGCTTATATACCCAGCAATCACTGGGGGTATACACATCCTAAAACTCAGGATTTGATGATTTTTGCGCCTGTATTTGACGACTGGTGCAGGCGACATAACCGTAAATCCGCAGAGGTAGCTAAGCTCCTTTCTGCCAAAAATTATCTTGAGCCGGAAAGTAAAGGGCATTACAAAAAACGTGTTCAGAACAGTGATGTTGAAGGCGTTTTCTACCAGATAAAACGATCGTTTCTCCACTGTAATATTTCAGCCGAGTTCTGATTGTATGCAAAAAAAGCAGGGGCATTTGCCTCTGCTTTTCTGTTATCGCAAGGACGGTAGCTGAGCTGTTATCCTTTCCGCCAGTAGCTGGCTGGTGTTCTGTAAGCGCTGAGGATGAAGATGCGCATACCGTTGTGATGACTGACTGCTGCGATGCCCCAGCTGAGACTGAACGTCATACAGTGTTCCACCGTAGGAAACGATCAGTGCGGCAACCGAATGGCGACAGGTATGAATACACACCTCTTTGTCAAAAATGCCCGCCCGACGAACGATCCGTTGAAAGGCTTTAACCGGATTATTCAGCGGCATTCCCTGCTTTTTGCCGATAAACAACCATGGATTTCCCCGCTGCGTTGGCAGTGTTCTGATAACGTCCAGTGCCAGTGAGTTAAGATGAACAATCCGCCCATAGCCATTCTTGGTTTGGGGTAGCCATAAGGTGCGTTTTACCGGGTCAAGGTGTTCCCACTTTGCCAGACGTAGTTCATCGCGCCGAAGCCCGGTGAGCAGCAACAGTTTGACATAGCGGGCAGCGACGGGGCTGATATCTTTATCGGCGGAGAGGAAAATACGACGAATTTCGTCCTCGGTGAAATAGCGTTGCCGGGCGTTGTTTTCCCTGAGAAGCTGTACCACCCTTGCCGGATGAACAGAGGTAAGGCTTTGTCTCCCGGCCCAGGTAAACACCGCTTTAATGAGTACGATGACACGGTTACAGGTGGCTGCTGACAGTGACATACTTAGCGTTTGCTGAAGCCGAAGAACGGCGCTGGGTGTGATATCGCTCAGCAGCATCTGACCAATGGCGGGGCGGATATGATCCCGGTAGCGCTGAACATCCTTGCCCCAACTGCGTTTCGCGGATTTTGCCCAAACCAGATAATGCTGGTTAAAGAGTTCATCAAATGTCATCTCTTGTCTCTTGTTTTCACGTTCCTGCTTAGGGTCAGTCCCGGTGGCAAGCGAGCGTTTATGCTCTATGGCAATCTTGCGTGCTAAGGTGACATCGACCTCAGGCCAGTGGCCAATGGCGATGGCGCGTTTTCGTCCATGATAGAGGTAGCGGAGCAAGAATTTTTTACGTCCTTCACCTTTGCTGACCAGACACTTCAGACCCGAAATCTCGGTATCGCTGTATTCGGCATCGGTACTGCGTGAATCTGATGAGTTTGGGGGAAGGGATTTAATGAGCTGACTGGTAAAACGGAAACGTTTCGGACTGGACATATTAGCTCCTGTGACTGGTGTAAAGAACGTCAGGGTTGACCCATCCCCGGCACGGCGTTGGTAATGGCTACATTGATTTTCTGGCGTGGCGAAGGGAATGCTGGTGCCACATGGTATGAATTAAGACGTGAAATGCAGAAAGAGCAGGCTCTACGGTCTGATTCTGGTCTTAAGGGGAAAGATTGCCGTTGGGAAAAAGTTCACAGAAATAATATGTGTTTACGTCAGGGGCAATTACATGCCATAAGTATAAATGGTAGTGAAAGGTGGCTAACCATTTGATAGACCTGCATGGGAAGTCATAAATAACAGCTGATTATGTGCCGCGAATTGATAGATCGCCACTAAGAAGAGGTGTTATTATGCATTTCATCATTAATTCAATATATTTAGGTGAGTTATGGATTTTTCATGGAAGCAAGAATACAGTCAACTTGCGTCACAATTCCTTAAGAAGCATTTCGGTTCGGCTCAGGGAGTAACTCATACGTTTCCCTGTATGAGAGAAGACTATCCGTGGAATAGGCCTTTAGGAAATGTGGCGGATTCGAGGGTTCCGGCAAAAAACAATACTGAGTACCATGGGCTGGAGAGTTACGCTATGCAGTACCATGCTACAGCTCAATATGAGGATGCCTATCAACTTTGGATTCTTGCGGGAATGTGGCGTCGTGAAGACATGCGGGCAAATGGTTTTGATGACTCTGGTCATATTGTAGCGATAGAGTTTTGTGTCAAACAGGCTCTCTATAATCAGGCTCTGAATCTGTGGCAGAAAAACACAAATGGATCATCAGTTCCTCTTCCTGAAATGTTTGGACTCGACTCAATAAAAGTAAAGGCTAAGGAAAGTAAAGCATTAACGATAATAGATGATCACATTAATAATAAGAGGTAGTTAATTATTTTTTGCTCTTAGTAAAGTTTTTGGATGTGATCATTAACATTGGGCTTTTCTAAAGCGATGAGTGGTGAATTTTCTTTTAGTAAGGGCATTATTCTTTTTTCGATTAAATTTGATGGTCAAATTTAATCATGTGCTATGTCCTGAACAATCCTATTACTACTGATAAATAATTTCTATGATGTCTGGAAGATGATGGATGCTTTTAACTTCTAGTATTAAAATAGAATGATCGGGGTATTATAAGTTGTAGGGGGTGCGAGGGCGCTGAATAATATTGAGGATTTAGTGGTTGGATTTAGACTAGTGCGGGTGGTTTGTTGTGTGTAAATCTAGGAGACTAATTTTTCATAGGGCAAAAAATAATTCACGATATATCCATTCTCAGTAATGTAAAATACTATTTAAGTAACTGAGCCATAAATGTACTGACAAACCAACTAATGTTTGAAACTATAGATGGATGAAATTTATATATATATGTACCGATTGAAAGGATAATGGGTAAAAATGAAGCTAACAATAAAAATGCCATTGCAGTATCCAGTCCCTTAACTTGAGAATAAAGGTTTTCTTTATGCTTTGATATCAGACTAGCAAGCTCTCCACTACGTTGGGCTTTTGTATGACTAAAAAGTGCATCAATTGACACTCTAATAGATTCTAGAACTCTTTTTTGGTCGTAGATAGTTAGTGCAATTAATATTGACGTTATTGCTACGCCTAGTAAAGCTAAGATGCTTTCGAATTTTTCCACTTTGACAATAGCCACGACGGCGGCAAAAGAAATTGGTAGGCCAAACAATTTACCCGATATCGATGAAAGGGTTCCTGATATTTTAGAGGAAACCGTCATGTAATTTTCTGCTGCCTCTTTCTTCTGTTTTAAAAATGAGAAGTTAGTAAGATAACATTCAAAATTACCATAATAAGTTTCTTTCAATAACTCCCATTGCTCAACCAAGAAATTAAATTTATCTTTGCTATCATCTACATCTTTAAGGATTTCAATAATAGAAACCCTAAACATAGCTTGTTTCTCTTGAATATGGGCATTATCAGAACCATTTTCTTTTAAGGTCTTGAATATAGTCAAGTCAACCATAGGAAGTAAGATGCTTTCTATGTTTATTTTAGGCTCAATAACAATTGGATCGGTTTTCTTTGTAGATCCGGTATCAATGAATACTAATTTTAGCAAGCCGCTGTGCTCAACGCGATCATTATAATTGGCAAGGTCATAAAGTTCAGTAATAAATTGTGAAAGTTGTAATGCTTTCTGAACCGGTTCATTCACTGGCGCTACTTCGCCAAATAAGAAGTCCTCTTTAATAAGATAAACATTCTCAACTTGCTTTCCAGTATTTAAATTGTTATCTATCAACAGGAAGTTTTCCAGTGATTCTATAAATCTAAAATTTCCTGCAGGCAATGATACTGTGAGATGAATATCAGTAGTTGCGGTTAACTCTTCAGGCAGAGAGTCCTCATAACATGTGCCATAGGAACCAGAATCAAAAGATAATTCAAAATCTGCAATTCTTTGATCTGATTTATTCCATAATTCTTTGAAAATATCGAACTGGTTATCAAGTTGTCCTCTATATTCGAATGCACAGTTAACAACAGAGGGTTTGCCTAAGCCCCTGTAAAATGTAACTAGTTTTTCAAAATATATAGGAGACATAATTTACCCTTCGTTCTTGAGTGCGTCTTCTAATTTTTGGATGGTAATATCATCCAATTGAGATATGATTATTTTTCTATCTTTTCGCAAATATTGAATTACTGATCCTGCTTGTTCACCAAAAAATCTTTTTTCAAAGCTTAGTTCCCATCCATTGGATTTAGTTCTTACTTTAGTTCTTTTATTTACTACGGCTCTATTTATGGCAAATTCTAATGGAACCCCGATTTCTTCACCATTAAGATACTCAACTAAATTATCGATATGCGAATGTTTCTCAGCAGGTACTGCTTGTCTTACAATATGCTCAAGTTCTGCTAGTGAAGCTGTTTCTCCCGGTTTTTTCTCTTTTAGATGGTACAATACGGCATCATAAGCGGCATTTTTGTACGCCTTGATATCTGCATTTGCATCAAAGTAGCTTCTCACACCATTCAGAGCGGAATCTGTGGCTTTGGCCGAGGGAACACTGTCTGAGCAACCTAGGGCAGCGACGAAATACCCAGAAGCATCCTGATTTACTTTAGGGCTTACAAATGCCAAGTAAGTCGGTTTTTCATCATCGGGAAGTACTTCGAACTGGTAAAACCTATCAAAGTTAACACGTGCAGCCTGATTAATTTTTGCTAGGTCAATTTGAACTGTTCCTACTGGCTTCAGGTTCTCATCCAGACGCAGTGCATCCTTCTGTTTAACCATAGTAATCAATAGGTAATTAGATGAACTACGAGAGTAGTGGGCAAATACTATTGCACCGCCAGAAGCAGCAATTCTTGTGGGATCTTTAGCTTGGCGGGACAACTCATTCATGCAGATTAATGAGAACTGATGAAAGTCATCTGATGTAGCTGCACCATCGTAGTAAGTTTTGAATGCGCTGGGAACTTTGAAGGTAACATCCTCGGAGTCGAAGGTGCCTCGGGCGGCCTGATTATCCTTTTTACCTATCAAATCAGTTAAAGATTCTACTAATTGGCAAACATGTTCATCATCACTCGGAAGCACTGGTTTCAGAATTGCCTCCACTTTCTGCTTACCGCTCTCTTTCACTAGTTCATGAATGACACAGTGACGAAGATTAAAATCCATTATGCCCATCCTTATGTTGCTGCAATTAGTCTAAAAGAACAAAAAATGTCCATTCTCAAGAATGAACAAGGATACCAACATTGTATGTGTGAACTTCATGATTTTAAATGCTTTTTTACCATGCATCATGCGGAATCGAATTCTGCATTGAATAATGTTAGTCATAAGCAACATGTTGTACCTAACTTTAGTGACCTGCCCCCGTTTTTCAACCACAAGGTTTTAAGTAACCCCTACATCAGATGTAGAAACAACTGTGAACTACCGCTGATCGCTCAGAGTGAACACCCAAGTTTAACAGTCCAATATGTTCAACCTAATTACCATTATACTGATAAATCATCCTATTATGACGTGGAAAATGGGGGATTCTGTTATACGAAGAATCATAAGGGAAAAAAGGAAAATTACAGGTGGAAGATATAGTGGGCTTCCTCGTCTGATTGGGGCAATTGATGACCTTGAGTTCTTCCCCCTAACCTAAAGGGGAGTACCCCTGTTCTTCCCTCGAGGATGATTTTAAGTAACTTATTGTTAAATAAAGTAAATTGTGAAATCCCCCATTTCCCCCGTATTCTCTGCTTCATCATGAATAATCTTAGAGAAAGGAACCGTAGAGGACCGTAGAAAGACCGTAGCAGTGGGGTAGGGAAGAGGCACATCAGAGGGTGCTGAGGTGTCTAAAAGTAACTAACACCTGCGAAAATGGCGATAAATCCAGCAAACAAATAACGTGTTGCAACGACCAGAAATCTACCGTAGCCAGAAAAGAAAAAAGCCCCGCTTTTCAGCGAGGCCTTATGAATAGTGGTGCCCGGACTCGGAATCGAACCAAGGACACGGGGATTTTCAATCCCCTGCTCTACCGACTGAGCTATCCGGGCAACGGAGCGCATTAAACCGCAATCGCGCGCGATCGTCAACATTATTTCGGGAAAAGCTGTTCAACTGCTTAAGTTTGCGGCAATCTGTCCGTTTGTGCGCTGAAAATGCACAAATCTTCCAGACAGTTCAGGCAAGAGGTGGCAATGCTGACGGTAAGAGGAGGGCAGTATGGCAAACGACTGGCTTGAGCTGCGTCAGCATGCAGAAACAGGTATTGAGACAATTAAGGCGCATTTCGAAGGACACGCCTTTGATCCCCACTGGCATGATAGCTATCTGGTCGGAATAACCCTTTCCGGTACGCAGCAGTTCCACTGTCGCCGTGAACGCCACCGTAGCCAGCCGGGCGATGCTTTTTTACTTGAGCCTGGTGAAATACATGACGGTGATGCACCGGTAGAGGGTGGCTTTACTTATCTGACCTTTTATCTGGATGAACACTGGCTCACCCGTACGCTTCAAGGGCTGTATGACTCTACTCCCGGGAGTTACACCCTCCACTTTGCCCAAACGCTGACGCGAGAGCCTCAGCTGGTGCGCGCTATCGGTGATACATTTGCCTCGCTGCATAACGATGAGATGAAGATCGTACAACAGAGCACAATGGATAACCTGCTCACTAAGATTACAGCCCACTGCCACTGGCGGAAGAAACTCCCGTCGCAGTTACAAAGCTCCGCTGTGGCGCATCGTGCCCGCGACTATCTCTATGCGCATATCGGCGAGAACGTGGGGCTGTCAGACCTTGCGCGGGAGACGGGGACGGATCGCTTTACGCTCACCCGCTGCTTTAAGCGCGAATTTCACCTTGCGCCGCACGCCTGGCTTATCCAGCTGCGCCTGGCAAAGGCCCGACAGATGCTGGCGTATGGGGAACTGCCTGTTGATGTGGCGACGGCAGTAGGTTTTGCCGATCAAAGCCATCTTGGTCGCTGGTTCCAGCGGGCGTACCGTATTTCTCCGGCACACTACCGTCGGTTGTGCACAAACCTTCCAGACGTTTCCAGAAAATAACGGCACATTCATGGCTCTACTAAAAGGAGCCACCTGTGAATTTAATACCCTTCCTGCTGTTTGCATTTGTCGCCTCGATTACGCCGGGGCCAACCAATATTTTGGTACTGGCTAACAGTCAGCACTTTGGCGTAAAAAATACGATTCCTGCGATCCTGGGTGGGTGTATTGCCGCCAGCGCTATTGTTTTGGTTTCAGGCGCTGGGGCAGGAGAAGTGTTACGCCAGTATCCGCTGATACGTCAGGTGATGAGCTGGGCGGGCGTGCTGTGGCTTTCCTGGATGAGCTGGCAGCTGTTTAGCGCCCCGGCCGCGAATCTCTCCTCCAGGCGTCATGTCCGATTTACCGCGCGGGCGGCGGCGTTATTACAGGTTGTAAACCCAAAAACCTGGATGATGGCGCTGGCCGTCGTCAGCCTGTTTGCTCCGGCAAGCGACCATGCATTACGGGATATTTCGCTGATGGCGCTATGGTTTCTGGCGATCTCAGTGGTCTGTTTGTTGTGCTGGGCGTGGCTGGGGAAGGCGGTGAACCGGATTTTCCGCACCACCGTGGCGATGGTGCGATTTCAACGTGCAATGGCGCTGTGTTTGTTTATTTCCGCCTGGACGGGAATGCTTGCTTAGGTCAGTGCACCACCCATACGACACTGCGCAAACCGCAAAATATCTTCCGCCAGACGGTGCGCCGTATCCACATCCGCCTGGCTACGGTTCACCAGCATGCGGCTCAGGCAACCTTCCAGCACCAGCTCCATCTGCTTCGCGACCATTGCCGGATCATCCACTTCAAGTGTGGTCAGCAGCTCGTGTGTGAACTCGTGCGCGGCTCGTTTTTGCTGATCTGCCAGCTGATGGATGGGGTGTCCGGGATCCGGATAGTAGGTGCAGGCGGCGATAAACAGACAGCCTGGGTAACGGTTGTTGGTGACACACTCCGTCAGTGCGGTATAGCGTGCCAGCAGCTTTTGCTCGGTGGTCAGCTCTTCATTCAGCATCAGTTGCCTGCGCCAGATATCCACCTGCTGGCTGAGATAGCGCAGGGCATCATACAGCAGCGCCTCTTTATCCGGCCAGAAGCGCTTAAGTTCATCCAGAGGGTAATCGATACGGTCGGCTACCATCTCAAGCGTGGTGCTGGCGATCCCTTGAATCTCAAGTAATTGCAGGGCTTGTCCCAGTACGTCTTCGCGTTGCACGGTTATCTCCTCCGCTATTCCCAACGGTTTGTCCCGTCTAAAGTGTTGTTTACGGTTGGCGATTGCGCAAATGCGCGTTGAATGCCGTCGCGTCCATAAACCCGGTTACACGCTGCGTCAGCTGTTCTTCCCCCTGTTCATTGAAGAACAGGATGGTAGGCAGCCCGAGCACGTTAAGTTGCTTCAGCAGAGCCTTATCCTGCGCGCTGTTGGCGGTAACGTTCGCCTGGAGCAGAACGGTATCGCTCAGCGCATGTTGTACCTGCGGATCGCTGAAGGTGTATTTTTCAAACTCTTTGCAGGCCACGCACCAGTCGGCATAGAGATCGAGCATGACCGGTTTGCCTTTCGCCTGCACCAGGGCGCGGTTAAGGTCATCCACGTTTTTAATCTGTATAAAATTCAGATGAGCCTGTGTTTGACCTGCCGGGGTGCCAAACGCCCAGTCCTGTAGCGGACGGACGCTCACCAGCGCGGCCGCCAGCAGAAGGATCTGTAGCAGGCACATCCACGGTTTCTTCGCACCCAGACTCACGATAAATGCCCAGCTGAAGAAGGCCACGCCGAGCATAGCCCACAGACGCGTACCCCACACATCACCGATGATGCGTTCCAGCAGGAATACCGGTAGCGCCAGAATGACAAAACCAAACGCGGTTTTCACTGTCTCCATCCACGGGCCGCTCTTCGGCAGCAGACGATTGCCAAATACCGTCACAAGGATCAGCGGCAGACCCATGCCGAGCGCGTAAAGGTACAGTGTGCCGCCGCCGAGCCAAAGGTTGCCGCTCTGGGCAATGTATAACAGGATGGCGCTCAGCGGCGCGGTGGTGCAGGGGGAGCAAATCAGCCCGGCGATGGCACCCATGGCGAACACGCCGCCCGCAGAGCCCCCCTGCTGACGGTTGCTCATTAGCGTCAGACGGGTTTGCAGGGAAGAGGGCAGTTGCAGAGTGAACAGGCCAAACATCGACAGCGCCAGCAGAATAAACACTGCTGACAGTCCGATAAGCACATAGGGGTGCTGAAGGGCGGCCTGGAACTGCAACCCGGCAGCGGCGACCACGAGGCCGAGCGCCGTATAGGTTAACGCCATGCCCTGCACATAGATAAAGGCCAGCAACAGCGCGCGGGCGGTGGAAAGGCGTTGCTTACCGCCCAGCACGATGCCAGAGATAAGCGGGTACATAGGCAGTACGCAGGGCGTAAAGGCGATGCCGATACCAATCAATAACGCCCAAAGCGCTGAGAACGGAAGGTCTGAAGCGGCTTCGCCTTCACCCCTCACACTGGCCATTTCCCCTGAGGGGAGAGGGGAGGCCGCCGCTTTCACTTCGCTAAGCGGAACGACCTTTGTTTCAGGGGGATAGCAGAAGCCCGCATCGGCGCAACCCTGATACGTCACCGTCAGGGTAGCGCCTTTATCCGCCTGATTCACCGTGACGGGCACGCTTAAGCGCTGGCGATAAATTTCACTTTTACCGTAGAACTCGTCCTCGTGCCATTCGCCAGCGGGCATCTGCAATACGCCGACGTCAGCCTTTGCCGGCGTGATGCTGACCTGCTTGCGATAGAGGTAGTAACCCTCTTTCACCTGCCAGGTGAGGCTGAGATCGTGCTGGTTTTGCTGAAAGTCGAAAACGAATGCCTGGTCGGCAGGAATAAAGTTCGAACGGCCGGGCGCGTCAAACAACCCGGCAAAAACTGACGTGCTGCACAGCAGCAGGATCAGCGTAAAGAAGCGTTGAGCCATGAGAGATAATCGTTATCGCCGTGGACCACTGGCAGCACCAGCAGCTCCGGGGTTTGGTAAGGATGATGAGACTTGAGGCAGTCGAGGAGCGCCTGCTGGTTGGTCAAATTGGTTTTGAGCAACATCTGGACTTCGTACTCTTGCTCCAGCTTGCCTTCCCAGTAATAAAGGGAGGTGGCGCCGGGAAGTAGCGTGACGCAGGCAGCCAGTTTTTCGGCCAGCACTTTGGCGGCGAGATCCTGGGCAGAAGCTTCATCAGGGGCGGTACACAGTACAACAACAGCATCAGGCGTGTTCACAAGTCGACCTCCTCATCACGAAAGTCTTCACTATATCACGCCATGTGATTGGTCATTAATGAAACGGGCCGCAGCGCGGCCCGTTTTTAACTATTTTTACAACGGCTAACCGTTTACAGCACAATGCCGCCGATGATAAAGCCGAGGACCACGCAGAGCGTAATCGCCACCACGCCCGGGATGAGGAACGCGTGGTTAAACACGTATTTACCGATACGGGTCGAGCCGGTGTCATCCATCTCAACCGCGGCCAGCAGGGTTGGGTAGGTTGGCAGCACGAACAGGGCGGAAACCGCCGCGAAAGAGGCAATCGCCGTCAGCGGCGTCACGCCCAGCATCAGTGCCGCAGGCATTAGCGCTTTGGTGGTCGCAGCCTGGGAGTACAGCAGCGTTGCGGCAAAGAACAGCACCACCGCCAGTAGCCACGGATAGTTGTGCAGCAGGTCGCCTGCAACTGTCTGGATATCGCTGATGTGCGCTTTCACGAAGGTGTCACCGAGCCACGCCACACCCAGCACGCACACGCAGGCGCTCATACCGGATTTGAAGGTGCTGGCGTTCAGCACTTCGCTGGTGTCGATTTTACAGGTGATACTGATCAGCGTCGCGATGGTCAGCATAAATACCACAATCGCTTCGTTACGCGGCAGAACCGGGTTCTGGATCAGACCTACCGTATCGCTGATGGCGGTCGCGTAGAACATCACGGCGACGATACCAATCAGGAACAGCAGCACGGAGCGTTTTGCATGCGGCTTCAGCTCAAAGACCTGGCTACCGCGCAGGCTCACTTCACCTTTTGCCAGGCGCTCCTGGTAAACCGGATCGTCTTTCAGCTCGGCGCCGAGGAAGTTACACAGCACGGCAGTGATCATTACCGCAATCAGCGTGACCGGAATACAGATCGCCAGCAGCGTCAGATAACTTACGCCCATCGGCTCGAGAATACCCGCGAAAAAGACCACTGCCGCGGAAATGGGCGAGGCGGTGATCGCAATCTGGGAGGCGACTACAGCAATAGAAAGAGGGCGAGACGGGCGAATACCCTGCTCTTTCGCCACTTCGGTGATGACCGGCAGCGTGGAGAAAGCGGTATGGCCAGTACCGGCGAGAATGGTCATAAACCAGGTCACCAGTGGCGCAAGGAAGGTGATGTATTTTGGATGACGACGCAGCATACGCTCCGCCAGGCTCACCAGGTAGTCCATACCGCCAGCGACCTGCATGGCCGCAATGGCAGCGATAACCGCCATGATGATTTCGATAACGTCAAAAGGGATTGCGCCGGGTTTAATCTGAAAGATCAGGGTAAGTACGAGCACGCCGAGACCGCCGGCAAAGCCAATGCCGATACCCCCGAGTCGTGCGCCCAAATAAATCGCCAACAGGACGATGACGAGTTCTGCTCCAAACATAAAGACCTGCCTTGCTTATTAACAAGTTGATATTGAATTGTTGTGTTTTGGTAACGGCCATAAAGAAAAAAGGCACGTCACAAGTGACGTGCCTTTCGGAAGCTTAGCCTGAACGGTTACTGTTCGCTTTCATCGGTATATCGTTTCGCTTTATATGCCGGGTGCATCAGGTTCTGGGCGGAGAAGATATCGTCCAGTTCGGCTTCGGTCAACAATCCTCGCTCGAGAACCACCTCACGCACGCTCTTACCGGTTTCGGCACAAATCTTCCCGACGATATCGCCGTTGTGGTGGCCGATGAACGGGTTGAGGTAGGTGACGATGCCGATGGAGTTATAGACGTAGCCTTCACACACTTCTTTATTCGCGGTGATGCCGTTAATGCATTTTTCCAGCAGGTTGTAGCAGGCGTTGGTCAGAATGTGGATAGATTCAAACATCGCCTGGCCAATCACCGGCTCCATTACGTTCAGCTGGAGCTGACCGGCTTCGGAGGCCATGGTGACGGTCGTATCGTTACCAATCACCTTGAAGCAAACCTGGTTCACCACTTCTGGCACCACCGGGTTCACTTTAGCTGGCATGATGGATGAACCCGCCTGCAACTCTGGCAGGTTGATTTCATTCAGGCCAGCGCGCGGACCGGAGGAGAGCAGGCGCAGGTCGTTACAGATTTTGGACAGTTTCACCGCCAGACGTTTCAATGCGCTGTGCACCATCACGTAGGCGCCGCAGTCTGAGGTGGCTTCAATCAGGTCTTCTGCAGGCACAACCGGCAGGTTGGACACTTCAGCCAGCTTCTGTACCGCCAGCTGCTGATAGCCATCCGGGGTGTTCAGGCGTGTACCGATGGCGGTAGCGCCCAGGTTCACTTCCAGCAGCAGTTCGGACGTGCGCAGCAGGTTTTTGGTCTCTTCGTTCAACAGCACGTTAAACGCGTGGAACTCCTGGCCGAGGGTCATTGGCACCGCGTCCTGCAGCTGGGTACGACCCATTTTCAGGATGTCCTGGAACTCAACGGCTTTACGCTGGAAGCCATCACCCAGCTGATTAATCGCGTCGACCAGTTTGACGACAGAGGCATACACCGCGATGCGGAAGCCGGTTGGGTAGGCGTCGTTGGTGGACTGACATTTGTTAACGTGGTCGTTCGGGTTCAGGTACTGGTATTCACCTTTCTGATGACCCATCAGCTCCAGGCCGATGTTTGCCAGCACTTCGTTGGTGTTCATGTTGACGGAGGTGCCAGCGCCGCCCTGATAGACGTCAACCGGGAACTGATCCATGCATTTGCCGTTGTTCAGCACTTCATCGCACGCGGCGATAATCGCATTTGCAGCGCTTTTAGGAATGGTTTGCAGCTCTTTGTTTGCCAGAGCCGCGGCTTTTTTTACCATCACCATGCCACGCACAAATTCAGGGATGTCGCTGATTTTGCTGTTGCTGATGTAGAAGTTTTCAATCGCTCTCAGAGTGTGAACACCATAGTAGGCATCCGCTGGAACTTCCCTGGTACCCAACAAATCTTCTTCGATACGAATGTTGTTTAACATGTGAACCTTCTTTTCAAGCTGCCGATGGATTGTACTAAACACACAGTAGATATGTGGTTTTGAATATTTTATGACCGACGATTATTCCCTCAATCGGCCAGATGTTCGAGATCATATGCTGATGATAGCGAATTGCCGTAAGCTGGATCACTTATTATCGACCCGATTTCATGATAATTATTAATCTGTGAAATATGTCACCGCTTTAATATTTCCAGAAAAAATATCCGTGCAAACCGATTGAATTTTGGCTAACCGTCACCATTTCTTATCTACGCGCTTCGCGAACACATTCAGTCAGGGGCCAGAAGGCACCTGCCACACAGGAGATGCCAGTGCGCTGGATACCATTTATTGCTTTCTTTCTTTATGTTTACATTGAGATTTCGATTTTCATCCAGGTTGCCCATGTGCTGGGCGTCCTGCTGACGCTGATTCTGGTGATCTTCACCTCCGTCATCGGCATGTCGCTGGTGCGCAATCAGGGTTTCAAAAATTTTCTGTTAATGCAGCAGAAGATGGCCGCAGGTGAAAGCCCGGCCGCCGAGATGATCAAAAGCGTGTCGCTGATTATTGCTGGCCTGCTGCTGATCCTGCCGGGCTTCTTTACAGACTTCCTCGGCCTGCTGTTGCTGTTGCCGCCGGTGCAGAAGCATCTGACCATGAAGCTGCTGCCGCATCTGCGTTTCAGCCGTATGCCAGGCGGTGGTTTCAGCACCGGCCCGGGCGATACCTTTGAAGGGGAATATCAGCGTAAGGATGAGCAGCGCGACCGGTTAGATCATAAAGACGATCGGTAAGTTTCTTGCCCGGTGGCGCTCGCTCACCGGGCCTGCGGATTTTGCCGCTTCGGTAAAAACACCCACAGCCCCGCCAGCATGACGATGGCGTACACACTCTTCCATCCCACCATCGCCAGCAGCAGCAGGCACAGGACACACCCGATAGCCGCCAGCGCCTTAAAGCGTCCTTTCAGTAGCCGACAGCCCGCCAGCATGCACAACAGATAGATCATGATGAAAATACCGTTGGCGTAGATAATCAGCGCGTCAAGGTTGATGTCGAGGAGATAAATGGCCAGGGAACTCACCACGCAGCAGCCCAGTACGGTATTCAGCGCATTCACCGGAAGCTGACGCTTTGACAGGCGTGAGAGGGGGCTATCCGGTTTATAAAGTGCCTGAGACCACACCAGCCGGGCGAAGCTCTGAATATAGATGTTGAGGCTGGCAAAGCAGGCGAGATAGCCAATCACGCAGGCTACCCACAGGGCTTTAACGCCAAACAGCTGCACCACGATGCCCGGCAGCGACGCGGCGGCGGCTTTCTCTTCACCGAACGCGTTGAAGTGCAGCACCAGTACGGTACAGGCCCAGTACACGGTGCCCGCCAGCAGCAGGCCAATCATCAGGGCGCGGGGAAAATCACGCTCGGGCTGTTTAAACTCGGATGCCAGATGAGCGAACGCCTCCAGACCGACGAAACACCAGAACATGACGGATAGTGCAGCGAAAAGCTGTGTGTGGTCGATGTCATTAATCGCGGGGAAAGGAATATCCGCCACCGTAATGTCACCCGCAAACCAGATGGCGACGATCAGCGCGACGATTAACACGGCGACCAGCGTTTGCAGGTTGGCGCTGGAACTGGCCCCGCGTGAGCCAACCCACCAGATAATCGCCAGCGTGCCGAGTTCAGCCAGTAGCAGCTGTTCATCGTGCCAGCCAAACAGCGCCTGTCCGAAGCCGGTTGCGATATGCAGGGCTGCCGGAAGGCCAACGGGTATCACCGACAAAAATAGCCAGCCGGTGACGCGTTCCATTCGCGGCCCAAACGCCATGCCGACAAAATGCGCTACGCCGCCTGCGCTCGGGAAGTGCCGCCCGAGTATGGCAAAGACAATCGCCACCGGAAACACCAGCACGATCAGCACCGGCCATGCCCAAAGACTGTTATTGCCGGCAACCAACGCCGCCAGCGCGGGAACCGCAAAAACGCCCGTGCCTAACAAAGACGTTGAGAGTAAGCCAATGCCCTGCGCCAGCCCCAACTCCTGCCTGAGTCCACTCATTTACCTCGTCCCGCCACCATCAAAAGAGAGTGGATGGTAACACTTTCGCAAATTTTTTTTCGATTACCCCTTGAAGGGGTAAAAAGCTATCCCCATCTCTCAGGGCACTAGCCGGAAAACCGCATGCGGACCGGCGTCATCCATAACTGATAATGACTTTCTCAAAGGAGAGCTATCAATGAGTATTCGTCCGTTACATGATCGTGTGATCGTCAAACGTAAAGAAGTTGAAACCAAGTCTGCTGGCGGCATCGTTCTGACCGGTTCAGCAGCAGCAAAATCAACGCGTGGCGAAATCATCGCTGTCGGTAAGGGCCGCATCCTGGAAAACGGAACTGTGCAGCCACTGGACGTTAAAGTTGGTGACATCGTCATTTTCAACGATGGCTACGGCGTGAAATCCGAGAAGATCGACAATGAAGAAGTGTTGATCATGTCCGAGAGCGACATTCTGGCAATTGTTGAAGCGTAATTAACGCACGAAACTGTACGAATTTGAGGAAATAAGAACATGGCAGCTAAAGACGTAAAATTCGGTAACGACGCTCGTGTAAAAATGCTCCGCGGCGTAAACGTACTGGCAGACGCAGTGAAAGTCACTCTGGGCCCGAAAGGCCGTAACGTCGTGCTGGACAAATCCTTCGGCGCGCCAACCATCACCAAAGATGGTGTTTCTGTTGCACGTGAAATCGAGCTGGAAGACAAGTTCGAAAACATGGGCGCACAGATGGTGAAAGAAGTTGCCTCTAAAGCGAACGACGCTGCTGGTGACGGTACCACCACCGCGACCGTACTGGCGCAGGCGATCATCACCGAAGGCCTGAAAGCCGTTGCTGCGGGCATGAACCCAATGGATCTGAAACGTGGTATCGACAAAGCTGTCGCCTCTGCTGTTGAAGAGCTGAAAGCGCTGTCCGTACCGTGCTCTGACTCTAAAGCCATTGCTCAGGTTGGTACTATCTCCGCTAACTCCGACGAAACCGTAGGTAAACTTATCGCTGAAGCGATGGATAAAGTCGGTAAAGAAGGCGTGATCACCGTTGAAGACGGTACTGGTCTGGAAGACGAACTGGATGTGGTTGAAGGTATGCAGTTCGACCGCGGTTACCTGTCCCCATACTTCATCAACAAGCCAGAAACTGGCGCTGTTGAGCTGGAAAGCCCGTTCATCCTGCTGGCTGACAAGAAAATCTCCAACATCCGCGAAATGCTGCCAGTGCTGGAAGCCGTTGCGAAAGCAGGCAAGCCGCTGGTAATCATCGCTGAAGACGTTGAAGGCGAAGCGCTGGCGACACTGGTGGTTAACACCATGCGTGGCATCGTGAAAGTGGCAGCGGTTAAAGCACCTGGCTTCGGCGATCGTCGTAAGGCGATGCTGCAGGATATCGCTACCCTGACCGGCGGTACCGTGATCTCCGAAGAGATTGGTATGGAGCTGGAAAAAGCGACCCTGGAAGACCTGGGCCAGGCGAAACGCGTTGTGATCAACAAAGACACTACCACCATCATCGACGGTGTGGGTGAAGAAGCCGCTATTCAGGGCCGTGTTGGTCAGATCCGTAAGCAGATCGAAGAAGCAACTTCCGATTACGATCGTGAAAAACTGCAGGAGCGCGTAGCGAAACTGGCAGGCGGCGTTGCGGTAATCAAAGTTGGTGCTGCGACCGAAGTTGAAATGAAAGAGAAGAAAGCACGCGTTGACGATGCCCTGCATGCGACCCGTGCTGCGGTAGAAGAAGGCGTAGTTGCTGGTGGTGGTGTCGCGCTGGTGCGTGTAGCCGCTAAACTGGCTGGCCTGACCGCTCAGAACGAAGACCAGAACGTAGGTATCAAAGTTGCGCTTCGCGCAATGGAAGCCCCTCTGCGTCAGATCGTGTCCAACGCCGGTGAAGAGCCATCAGTAGTTGCGAACAACGTGAAAGCGGGCGAAGGTAACTACGGTTACAACGCAGCAACTGAAGAATACGGCAACATGATCGACTTCGGTATCCTGGACCCAACTAAAGTTACCCGTTCTGCTCTGCAGTACGCGGCATCTGTAGCTGGCCTGATGATCACGACCGAATGCATGGTAACCGACATGCCTAAAGGCGACGCGCCTGACTTAGGTGCTGCTGGTGGTATGGGCGGCATGGGTGGCATGGGCGGCATGATGTAATCATGTTGTTCTGAACCTCTCAGAATGAACCCCGGGCAGCGATGCCCGGGGTTTTTTATTGCCCGTCGAGCCGTTACTCAAACAAGATGTGCATGGCGGAAGAGATGCGGTTCCAGCACTGAAAAATCCATTTTTATCTCCTCAGAAGAGTAGCTGCATCACCCACATCGAGAGCAGGGCGTTGATAACGCAGACAGCGATGATGTGCGGGTAATATTTCGGGTTCACGCCCGCGGTGCCGAGGCAGCGGCCCGTGTTTTGCACCGGATTGCCCATCAGGTAGATGGCGGGCAGCAGGATGGTGGCATCATGGCCGCTGAGCGTGCCGGCGACGACCAGGCTGGCGCAAACCCCCACGCCGCCGCCCATGCTCATCACCGAGGCCAGAAGTACCGTTGCCGCCGCACCCGGAAGCCCCCACAGGGCCATGATGGGCTCGCATACCCTGCCGACAATATCCAGCAGGCCGGTCACCTTAAGCGCCTGAATGATGACAAACGCCATGACCACGTTCGGCAGCAGGCTGGTGGTGGCGATGGTAAAGCCGCGGCGGGCGCCATCGATAAACAAGTCCATGATATTTTTACGCATCTGGGCGATCATTTTTCCTCCTGAACGCGACGAACTTCCATGTGGGCGATCCACAGCCGCAGGAAGTTGGCGCCAACAAATTTAAATACCAGAATGACCGCCAGCGGCGCGATCACCGGGACGGTAATAAAGGTAAAAAGTGCGGCACCGGAAGAAAAATAGTTGGTAATAATGGCGCTACCGCTGGTCTGGAAGGTGGCGAAAATGGCGCGTTCATGGTTAGTAATCGCCCCTTCGTCGGTCAACTCTTTGGTCATCCCTGCGGCTGCATCGGTATTTTGCAGGTTGGCGATAAGCGCCAGAGAGCAGATGCCCGGCACGCCGAGCAGCGGGCGCAGAATGGGCGTCATGAGCTGTTGTGCGGCGCGCAGCCCGCCCAGCCCCTCGGTAACGGCAATGATCCCGAGCGATAAAATGACTGAGGGCGCCAGTTCAAGGGCAAACAAAAAACCGTCTTTCGCTCCTGTGCCACCCTCGCCGCGAAACGTTAGGGCGCCGTTCACCGGTCCAAAGCTGCCGTTTAGGACGGTAAAATCCAGCACGCGCCACCATTCAGTACTTTTGGCGAAAAAACCTGAGAAAAATACGATGGTGAGCACGAACGCCAGATAGCCCACCCAGGTTACTTTTTCCTCTCCTGAGGATGATGCACTCATGAAACCCACTTTTTTTAGTCCCGTACAAAAGTTGTACGTCGCATCACTAAAAACGATCGGGGGCTAAAACACGATATCCCAAAGGTTATTATCAGAATTCATTTAAGATGTCGGAGGAGTGCCAGCGGAATCTGGCTCGCAGAAATGCTCAGCATTTTTCTTTTGGTCATCTTTTTAGTATAAGGTTTACACGCGGACAACTACTGTCCAGCTTATTGAAAACGAGGAATAACATGCGCATAAAAGTCTGTGCAGGGATTGTAGGTGCAGCATTGCTGCTGGCGGGTTGTAGCACCAGCAATGAGCTGACGGCAGCGGGCCAGAGCGTTCGCTTTGTGGAAGATAAGCCGGGCAGCGAATGCCAGCTGTTAGGCACCGCCTCTGGCGAGCAAAGCAACTGGATGTCAGGGCAGCACGGCGAGGAGGGCGGCTCTATGCGCGGTGCGGCCAATGCCCTGCGTAATCAGGCTGCGGCAATGGGCGGCAACGTGATTTACGGGGTAAGCAGCCCGACGCAGGGTATGCTGTCCAGCTTTGTGCCAACCGCCAGCCAGATGAACGGCCAGGTCTATAAGTGCCCGAACTGATATAACATTTTGATGGCGCTGCCGCTTTACCTGTAGGCAGGTAAGCGTAGCGCCACCTGCTTTTTTTACTGCTGCCGCAGCTGCAAATCCAGCGGCGTCTTACTCGGCTCTCCGCCAATCTCACGTGCCAGCTTCGGCACCATATAACCTGAAACCAGCGTTAACAGCTCGCGCATAATCTTCCGGGCCTCTTCATCCGTCACCATGAAGTGCGCCGCGCCCTGGACGCGATCCAGAACATGCAGGTAATAGGGCATTACGCCCGCATCAAATAAGGCATTGCTGAGATCGGCCAACACGTGGGCGCTGTCGTTCACGCCGCGCAGTAATACGCTCTGGTTGAGCAGCGTCACGCCTGCCATTCGCATACGCGTCATCGCCGCACGAAAGTCCGCGTCAATTTCATTTGCATGGTTGATATGGTTTACCAGCAGCACCTGTAAACGGGACTGCTCCAGGCGCGTGACCAGGGCGTCGGTGATACGCGCCGGGATGACGATCGGTAAACGGCTGTGAATGCGCAGACGCTTAATGTGCGGGATGGTTTCAAGTTGAGTCAGCAGCCAGTCCAGCTCATGATCTTTTGCCATCAGCGGGTCGCCGCCGGAAAAGATGATTTCATCCAGTTCCGGATGCGCTGCGATGTAGTCCAGCGCCACCTGCCAGTTGCGCTTATTACCCTGATTTTCGGCGTACGGGAAGTGGCGACGGAAGCAATAGCGGCAATTTACCGCGCACCCGCCCTTAACCAGCAGCAGGGCACGATTGCGGTATTTATGCAGTAAACCCGGTACAACACTGTTCTGCTCTTCCAGCGGATCGGTGCTGTATCCGGGGGCGGTAATAAACTCATCCTGAGAGGTCAGCGTTTGTTTTAATAATGGATCATCAGGGTTACCCTTTTCCATTCGGGCAACAAACGCGCGGGGAACGCGCAGGGCGAAAAGGCGCTTCGCCTCACGGCCTGCACGCAACGCTTCGTGCTGTTCGAGGTCTAAAAGACGCAGCAATTCATCAGGACTGGTGATTACATCGGCAAGTTGCGATAACCAATCTTCTCTGGACGGGGTGTTTAGGGTTACAATATGCGCCATTTTGTGGCTTAGCTACCAGTTAACAAATTTAGAGGGCCTTATGGCAACGTACTATAGCAACGATTTTCGTGCTGGTCTTAAAATCATGATGGACGGCGAACCGTACGCGGTTGAAGCCAGCGAATTCGTTAAACCAGGTAAAGGCCAGGCATTTGCGCGCGTTAAGCTGCGCCGCCTGCTGACCGGTACCCGTGTTGAGAAAACCTTCAAATCTACTGACTCCGCTGAAGGCGCTGATGTTGTCGATATGAACCTGACTTACCTGTACAACGACGGTGAATTCTGGCACTTCATGAACAACGAAACCTTCGAGCAGCTGTCTGCGGACGCGAAAGCGATTGGCGACAACGCCAAGTGGCTGCTGGATCAGGCTGAGTGCATCGTGACCCTGTGGAACGGTCAGCCTATCGCGGTTACGCCGCCGAACTTCGTTGAGCTGGAAATCGTTGAAACCGATCCAGGTCTGAAAGGTGATACCGCAGGTACTGGCGGCAAGCCTGCTACCCTGTCTACCGGCGCTGTGGTGAAAGTGCCACTGTTCGTACAGATCGGTGAAGTGATCAAAGTGGATACCCGCTCCGGCGAATACGTATCCCGCGTGAAGTAATTTACGTCATGATTAAAGGCGCAGCGCCCGCTGCGCCTGATTTTGCAGGCAGGGAAGATGAAACGTACCGTTAAAATTCTGCTTCTGTTAGCGCTCTCCAGCGCAATTCTCTCCGGCTGCAACACCGCGCGTGGCGTGGGTGAAGATATCCAGGATCTCGGCCATATCATTTCCCATGCGGCCAGCTAATTCCGTCTAATTTTCCTAAAAATTCTTCCTTTTCCGTCAAACGGCAAGATTTTGTCTATTCTTAAGTTGCTATACACAAAATAACTTTGGCTATAAAAGGAAGATATTATGGTTAAGAAAACAATTGCAGCGATCTTTTCTGTTCTGGTGCTTTCTTCGGTACTGACTGCATGTAACACCACCCGTGGCGTAGGGGAAGATATCTCCGACGGTGGTAGCGCGATTTCTGGCGCAGCAACTAAAGCTCAGAACTAATGTAAGCGACGGTACGGCAAGTTATTACACCGTACCGTCAATTCTCCACTTCCTGTAGCGATAAAAACGGCGAGTAGCGCGTATCCATATGCAGCTTCATGCGGATATTGCGTTTGTACGTATATACCGTTTTTCCGTTAATGCGAAGATTGCTGGCAATTTTCTGGTTGCTCGCACCATCCATCCACAAGGTCAGAACTCTTTCTTCCTGACGCGTCAGCAACGGTGCCGCCATTTTCGGTAGCTCCGCGCTCGCGCATGACGTTAGCGCATCGTTTATCACCGTCGCCAGTGCTTCCAGATCGGTATTTTTGGAGAGCGAAGACCATATCGGGAACTGCGCCAGATAATCAGTCATCTCCTGCTCCTGCCCTGATTGCAGCATAATAAAAGGCAGTGTTTCGCTGGCAATTAGCAGGGAGGAAAGCTGCTGAAAATGGTGTAAATCCTGCCGGAAGCCAGATAAATCAGCGATGACCAGCGCAGGCTTCCATTGCAGGATATGCTCTCTGGCGAGGAAAAGATTATTTACCCCGGTTACGACGAAATGACCCGAAAACAGGTCTGAATGATTGACCCAGGCTTCAAATCCCGCGCGGGTGAAGTGACAACGGTCAATCAAAAGAATTTTGAACATAAAATTTTCGCAGTCGGCTAGTGGTTTGGCTTCCTGCCATCAGAAAGCCTATCATCATAGAGAAGTCGGATGAGTCATAAATGCCTGAACTACGTGCCTTACTGAGGCTATTTCTTGCTTTAAGGTGTTCAGCAGAAAAAGTTTGAAAAAAAATTCCACGCTAACCAAAATATAAGGCGCAACTTCTGCCTTGCGGGACGACCCGTAAGCGCTTCACTCATCGGGGACGGCCCCAACTTGCCTTTAAGTTAAGGAGCCTGAAATGTCCTGGATCGTTCTTGTTATTGCTGGTTTGCTCGAAGTGGTATGGGCAATTGGTCTGAAGTACACCCACGGTTTTACCCGCCTGACGCCCAGCGTCATCACTATCGCCGCAATGATTGTCAGTATCGTCATGCTGTCATGGGCGATGCGAACCTTACCCGTCGGCACAGCTTACGCTGTCTGGACGGGAATTGGCGCGGTAGGGGCTGCCATTACCGGCATTCTGCTGCTGGGGGAGTCTGCGAGTCTGGCGCGCATCGCCAGCCTCGCGTTGATTGTCGCGGGTATCATCGGGTTAAAACTCAGTACGCACTAATGCGGCTGTTTTACCCAGATTAACTTCGTCACATCAAACCCTTGCCGGGTCGCTATGTCCAGCATCTGCTGTTTCATTTCCGCCGAGATCGTTGGCGTGCGTGAGAGGAGCCACAGATAGTTGCGATCCGGCCCACAGACCAGCGCGTGGCGGTACTCTCTGTCCAGCGCAATGACGTTATACCCGCCGTAGTATGGGCCGATGAAAGAGGCTTTCATGGCCGCGCGGTTAGATGCGCCGGTGAAATAGGCCTGACCAACTGACTGCTGCCACATCTGGCGATCCGGGTTATAGCCGCGGTTAATGACCCGGATCCCGCCGTTATCCATCGCGCTGTAGCTGACCGTGACTTTTTCTAAGCCCCGTTCGAACTGATGGTCCAGTCGGGCGATTTCATACCAGGTGCCGAGGAAGCGCTGTGCGTCGAAATTACTGACTACCGTGACGCCAGGCGGAGGAGTAGGGGAACTGCAAGCAACCACTAAAAACGCGGCTGTTACTGCGGCAATAACAGGCAGAATGCGCATAGGAGTTTCCTTACTGTTTTTTGTTAAGTGTAGATGACAGCAGGGAAAATGCGGGAGATTGTGCAGGGTGTTTTGCCGGGTGGCGGCTTCGCCTTACCCGGCCTACAAAGTTCATGCGTTGTGTAGGCCGGGTAAGCGCAGCGCCACCCGCAATGTTTTACTGTAGCGCGTCGAGGATATGGTATGCCGCCTCAACGCGTGCCGGGTTCGGATAGCTTTTATTCGCGAGCATCACAATACCGATCTGCTTTTCAGGAATAAAGGCCACGTAGCTGCCAAACCCGCCAGTAGAGCCCGTTTTATGGACCCAGGACGCTTTGACCGGGGGAGCCGGTGGATTCACTTCTGCCACGGGAAGCGGTGCCAGCGCCACCTTACTGTCGCTGCCCTCGATCACCGTGTTGGCCTCCACGGGCCAGTTGAGCATCTCCCAGCCCAGACCCTGATACATTGACCCGATACGCCAGTAGCGCGACTGCGCCAGCGCGATGCCCTGCTTAAGTGAGGCATCAGCAACCTTCTCCGGCGCCATGTTTGCCATGACCCAGTTCGCCATATCCTGCACGTTGGTTTTCACGCCATAGGCTTGTGCATCCAGCATTCCCGGCGAAACGCGCACCGCTTTACCGTCACGATAGCCCCAGGCGTAATGCGCCTCTTCCGCTTTCGGAACGTTAATCCAGGTATGGTCCAGCTTGAGCGGCTTAAGGACCCGCGTCGTCATGGCCCGCTCATAGCCCATGCCGGAAGGTTTGACCGCCAGCGCGCCAAAAAGACCGATACTGGCGTTGGCGTAAAGACGCGTTGTGCCAGGCTTCCACTGCGGCTGCCAGTTTTGATAAAAGCGCAGCAGGGCGGCATTATCCGTGACCTCATCCGGTACCTGTAGCGGCAGGCCGCCAGCGGTGTAGGTTGCGAGATCCAGCATACGAATCCCCTGCCACTGCTTGCCCGTCAGCTGTGGCCAGTATCTGGTCACCGGATCGTCCAGCGAAATTTCACCGCGAGCAATGGCATCCCCACCTAAAACCCCGGTGAAGGTTTTACTTATAGAACCCAGCTCGAACAGAGTCTGAGGCGTAACGGGTTTGCTGGCCGCGATATCGGCTTTGCCAAACGTGTAATAGTGCGGTTTACCCTGATAAATAACGGCCACCGCCATGCCTGGAATCGACTGGGCTTTCATCAGCGGGGTAACCGTATTCGCGACCACCTCCGCCAGCTGTTTTTCTGACACTGGCGCGGCGAGAGCAGAGCAAGAGATGCCGAGCAGCAGGGCGCAGCAAAGAGATTTTTTCATCATCAGTAATCTTCCGTAATAGCGAGTCAAGGGGATGTCCGGGCCCGTCAGACAGGCGTAGTCTGTTGGATTTGACTGTGCCTGACAAACGGTTAAATTTAGCATTAGCTGTTAATTTTTCTAACGGAAGAGACCATGACGCGAAGCTATCTCCCCCTCAATTCGCTTCGAGCCTTTGAAGCCGCCGCGAGACATCTCAGCTTTACGCATGCGGCCATTGAGCTGAACGTGACCCATTCAGCCATTAGCCAGCATGTGAAAACGCTAGAGCAGCACCTGAACTGTCAGCTGTTCGTTCGCGTGTCGCGCGGGCTGATGTTGACTACCGAGGGAGAAAACTTACTGCCGGTACTGAATGATTCGTTCGATCGTATAGCCGGAATGCTGGATCGCTTCGCTAACCATCGTGCGCAGGAGAAGCTGAAAATCGGCGTGGTGGGTACGTTTGCCATCGGGGTTTTATTCTCACAGCTGGACGATTTTCGCCGTGGCTATCCGCACATCGATCTTCAGCTTTCCACCCATAACAACCGCGTTGATCCGGCTGCCGAAGGGCTTGACTATACGATCCGCTACGGTGGCGGGGCGTGGCATGGCACCGAGGCTGAATTTCTTTGTCATGCGCCGCTCGCGCCGCTGTGTACGCCCGATATCGCCACCAGTCTGCACTGTCCGGCCGACATCCTCAGGTTTACGCTGCTGCGCTCCTACCGACGCGACGAGTGGACCGCGTGGATGCAGGCGGCCGGCGAGCACCCCCCTTCGCCAACGCACCGTGTGATGGTATTTGATTCGTCCGTGACCATGCTGGAGGCCGCTCAGGCAGGGGTAGGTATTGCCATTGCGCCTGTCGATATGTTTACCCATCTGTTAGCCAGCGAGCGCATTGTGCAGCCCTTTGCAACGCAGATTGAACTCGGCAGTTACTGGCTGACCCGATTGCAGTCCCGGGCAGAAACGCCTGCCATGCGCGAATTTTCCCGGTGGCTGGTGGAGAAGATGAAAAAGTAAAAAGCCCGCCGGATGGCGGGCCTGTTCAGTCAGATGGTGACCACGGCAATCAACGTGACGACCGTCAGAATGGTTGCCAGACCGTAGAAGACCCATTTACCGCTTGGCACATGGATTTTCAGATCGTGCATCGCATGGTGGATACGGTGCAGACCACACCACAGCGGCAGGACGATCATCAGGAAGATGAACACCCGGCCAATAAAGCTGCTCGCCAAGGCCAGTACGCGCTCATAGCTCAGCGCATCGCCCGGAAACAGCCCCAGCGGCAGCATAATACCGACCAGCAGGATAATGACCGGGGCAATAATGGCGCTCCACATGCCGCCTGCGCCAAACAGCCCCCAGAAGACCGGCTCATCTGAACGTTTTGGATTTGGATTGATCACAGTAGTCTCCTTACCAGAACAGTGCGACAAACAGAATGACCACAGAGACTACTGCCGTCACTGCCCAGAGCCCTTTAATAACCGGCTCTGGCCCCATTTTTTCGCCTTTTACAATGATGTTCGCTGCTTTTGGCGCCAGTTCAAACCAGGTTTTGGTATGCAGTAGCGCGGCTGCGAGCACAATCAGATTCAGAACTACGATGATTGGGTTTTGCAGGAAACCCACAAAACTGGCCCAGGCTTCCGGGCCGTGCTTGAGGGCATACACCCCGTACATCAGTTCGAGGCTGAACCAGACCGCGGGAACAGCCGTGCCTTCACGCAGCATATAGAAGCGATAAAACGGCAGTTTTTTCCACCAGGTGGACGGCA
>OJVE01000131.1_pt1 | contig 37745 bp, 48 predicted proteins | sample 1600081 | NCBI WGS metagenome assembly OJVE01 (sample SAMN04436789, study PRJEB24849) | human gut metagenome | biome: human gut; feature: NICU; material: stool | host: Homo sapiens | place: USA: Saint Louis, MO | collected 2011-04-13 | reverse complement strand
ACTTGTCGTCAAAATCGGTGTTGCAAAAACGGGAGTGACCATAGATTCCGTTTTCTGAGACGACCCCAATATGATTATTGTGATAAACATGGATTGTGCAGCTCAATATCCATGTCTGGAGGAAGCGCTTCCGGGGCAAGCCCGGAAGCCTTGCTTATTAGCGGTGGGAGTAAAGACGCCAGGCTACACTGCCGGAACTGCCATCACAGATACGGCCAGCGAACACCGATCCCTGAGAGTATTTGACGCCGTTCAGGTAGCAGTAGCTGCTGTTCTGCGTTTGTTCTGAGCGAAAAGCTGACTCCTGCTGACTCAAGCGATGCTCGGCAGACTGGAGGCGAACGGAAAGCGCGTTGATTTGCTTCTGCTGATCGCTGATTCGATTTGAGAGTGCTACCGCGTCGTTCTGAGTGGCGCACCCGGAGAGCAGGGCGGCGGCAATGATAGCTGGGATTAGTTTCTTCATGTGTTACTCCTGAAATGAACGTCCGTATCGCTGAATAATCAGCTCCAGTGTGTTTTTGTTTTCTGAAATAGTGGTCATAGGGCAAGTGCTTAGAAATACTTTACGAGCAGCAGCTGTCGCGCCGGGGTTGTAGTAGGGGGTGTAAATTCGTATCTCAAAGAAGCTCTGGCGGCCCATTACACAGTCAGGCCCTGATGTTGCCTCGTTACCTTGTAACTTTCCGGCCATACAGGTGAACGCGAGACACGGATCACCCTTAGTATTTCCCTCCGCAAAGGCGCTGGCGCTACTGAAGATGCAGTACATCAATAATATTTTTGCAACGGTTCTTAGCTTACTCATACGTTCCCTCTTATCCATTTGATACAGCTTGTTGAAATCACATTGATAACCAACAGCAATCCCATTAGGAACAACAGGTTATAAAACTCTGGCGCTCCCAAACGGCCCATAAACCACTCGACAAGAAACAGCACGATTGATAGTGTGGCGATCAACTTCAATAGCTTTCTTGACGCAGCGCTTACGAAAAATAAACAAATACAGCAACATGACTTAGAGTAGGTAAAGAGGTTGTTTTTGAGGGACAGGGCAGTCTTTTTGAACCACAGTAGTACCCCCCTTTTAGGCATTTTGTCTTTTTGGTTTCTTTCGCCTTTCGGCCTCTTAAACTCAATCACATTGCCCATCGTTCACTCCCTTTCTCGAATCTTCAGATCGTCCAAATCCACACCTTTTTCCAGCAGCTCAACTAACCATTTAGGACGACGGCCAACGCCAGTCCACGTATTAGCCGGGTTAGCCGGGTCACGGTATCGAGGGGATTTGGTATCCCGATCCACCACTGCACCAGGCAGCTTCATTTCATCCAGAAGATACCCATCACTCAATCGTTCCTGTAACCAGACAGGGCGCTTTCCGTACCCGCTCCAGGTGTTAAATGGATTCTCCGGGTCACGGTATACAGGCGTCCCTTTTGGTCGCTTCTCCGACTGCAAAGGAACAAGCATAGGTTTCTTCCCTTTAACGTCTTTTTCTCTTGACACGATTCTATTGGCCCTTATGATAAATAAAAGTCGTCAAAATTACAATTACACGGACATACAAAAATGAAAAAATCATGGTGCTTGATAGCGGTATGTATCTCCGGCCTTTCTTTTCAGGGGGTCGCTCACGCGGCTTCTGCCTCGGATACGATCGCCAGCCTTGCTGCCCGATGCGCACCAGACGTTTCACCGCTGACAATGGCCTATATCGTCGGCCATGAATCCGGGAACAACCCGTATTTTATTAACGTTAACCGTGGCGCAAACCTGAAACGCCAACCGCAAACCGAAGCTGAAGCGGTAGAAGTTGCCAACCGGCTAATCAAAAACCTCAAGAAAGATGAAAGCATCGATATGGGGCTTGCGATGATTAATTCTAACAATTTGAGTTCGTTAGGTATCACGGTTGAGCAGGTATTTAAACCCTGCATCAATCTCCGCGCCAGTCAGACCATTTTAAAAGACTGTTATAGTACGGCCCTGAAATCCAACCCGCCCGGCCAGATAGCATTAAGACACGCGCTGTCCTGCTACAACACCGGGTCGCAAGTGCGGGGGATTTCAAACGGGTATGTCACGAAAGTAATTAACGTGGCTAAACAGTCTGATTTAAAGATCCCTACGTTGCTACCTGATGGGCAGAACGAGGAAGCGGAGAGCCAGCCTGTGAGTGCGAAGGGCGCAACCTTTGAGGGTGAGCACGATGCGTTTACGGGTGAAAGTGATAGTGGTGGTGATGTGTTTTCGCAGGATAACACTGACGCGTTTCTGACCAAAGCAGAGCAAAAAGGGAGTGAGGTTATGAATGACAAAAATCTATCTCCTGTTGCAGTCTCAAATAATTGATTTATGCGAAGCCGGAAAAATACAGGAGGTTGTAATTGAAAGGATTTCACTAAAGCAGTGGTATCCCATATTTGACGTAAAGGATGAAAATTTGGGTGAGGTTCGTTGCTCCATTCGGTTGAATAAAGATCACGAACTTCGCACATGGGCAGACCTGAGACTCCTGACGGAGTTTCTTCTGGATAAGTGCAATGTCGGCGAGTGCCGATTGATATTGAAATCAACAAAGGAAAGGTAGAGGTATATATGGTTACTTTTTTCAAAAATAACGGGTTTGCGCTGCTGGTTGCGCTGTTATGTATCGCAGCGCCAGAACTGGCCCTCGCAGCTGGCGGGGCAGACACCGGGGCCAGTACAGGTAACAACATCAAGTCATGGCTGGATACCTGGATTCCTATCGCCTGTACCATCGGCGTGATCGTGTCATTCCTCGTTTGGCTGTTCCATCTTATTTCCGCTGGTTTTATGTTCCGTCTCGCAATCGCAATGGTTGGCATTGGCTCCGCATCATATCTGGTATCCCTGACTGGTATCGGCAGCTGATTAATGGGGGGGAGTTCATCCCCCATTAAGTGAGGTTTTATGTTTGAAAATGGACAACGGCCATTATTTAAAGGTGCAACACGCGTCCCCCGGCTTGCTGGCGTTCCGCGTACAGTAGCGCTGGTTATCTTCATGATCTCGGCAACGCTGTTTATGACGTTACATATGTGGTCACTCCTTGTATTTGCGGTTCTGTGGTCAATTGCAGCAGCGCTAACTAAATACGACGACCGTATGTTTCGCATCCTTTCATTATGGCTACAGACTAAGTTTCGTAATGCACACGACACGCCATTTAAACAATGGAGTGGTTCAAGTTATTCCCCTGTGGATTACAAGAAAAAGGAGCTGAAATAAATGGTGGCATTGCTTAAACCTAAAACGTTCAGAGACGAGCCGAGCGTTAATGAAAAATATTTGCAGCATAGCCAGCACCTTGATGATTATATTATCTCGATGCGTAATGGCGATCTGCTTGCATTCTTTAAAGTCGATGGCCGGACACATGATTGTGCCTCTGACCGCGAGCTGGTTGCATGGAACGATGATCTTAATACGTTGATTAAGTCCTTCGGGACCGACCACGTAGAGGTCTGGTCGCACGAGTATCATCACCAGTCTAAAGAGTATCCAGACTCTGAGTTTACCCAATTCTTCCCGCGCTACCTGGATGAATACAACCGCCGTCTGCAAACGGGGTCTAACCAGATGGTTAATGACCTGTACCTGACGGTGCTCTATCGCCAGATAGGTGATAAGACGCAGAAATTCCTGGCTAAGTTTGAGCGTCCATCTGCTGACGAACTGGCTCAAATGCAGGCTGAAGCCTTCACCGGAATGGAAGAAGTCTGTGAGCAGATCATGGAGGGGATGAAGGGCTATGGCATCAAGCGCCTGGGTATTTATTACAGGGATAAAAACGGCGAGGAAATAACGTTAACTGACGCTGAAGAAAAGCAGTCGCTGCTTGAAGTGGATGAAGCTGATATTTTCGACGAGCCGGTAATGCTCAATGTCGCCGATTCCATCCCGCCGACAGCTCACGCCTATTCTAAAGCGCTGGAGTTTCTTTATTTCCTGGTAAATCTGGAATGGTCCATTGTTCCTGTTTGCCGTGACCGCATCGGTGCTTACATCATGGAAAACCGTGTTGTTAGCTCTGTATGGGGGGATATTGTTCAGGTCAGAACGCTGGACAACAATTTTTATACTACAGCTATCGAAATCCGTGATTACGAAAAAAACACAGAACCGGGTCAGTTCAATTTACTGAAAGAAGCTGACTTTGAATACCTGCTGACTCAAACGTTTTCTTGCATATCCGAGGCTTCAGCTAAAACGCTGCTGGAGCGCCAGGAGAAGTCCATGATGGAAACTGGCGACAGAAGCCAGTCCCAGCTTGAACAACTGAATACAGCGCTTGATCTGCTGCTTTCTAAAGAAATTGTGATGGGCTATCACCATGCCACTATTCACGTTTTCGATACCGATCAGCGAGCAGTGCAGCGCAAGGCCCGCAAAGCTAAAGTCATGTTAAGCCAGTGTGGCTTCGTGGGCGGCGGCGTAGGGCTGGCCTCTGAAGCGGCCTACTTTGCGAAGATTCCAGGCAATCAGAAATGGGCGCCGCGCCCGACTCCGATCAACTCATGGAATTTCTTCCATTTCTCCCCGTACCATAATTTCATGCGCGGTAAACCTGACAATAATCCTTGGGGTCCGGCAGTGACGATGTTCCGTACAGCGAACGGCACACCGCTGTATTTTAACTTCCACGTCACCCCACTGGAGGAACGCTCAATCGGAAAGCGCCCGCTGGGGCATATGTTACTTACAGGTACGTCTGGTGAGGGGAAAACTACGCTGCTGGATTTCCTGTTATGCCAGTGCATGAAGTTTAGCCCGCGTATGTTCTGCTATGACCGTGACCGGGGAATGGAGCCGTTTATTCGCAGTGTCGGCGGTTATTATAAAGTTTTACAACAGGGCGTAAAAACTAACTTCTCACCGCTCAAACAGAAAGGCACTCCGCGTAATATTGCGACCACTAAAAATATCATGCGTGTCTGTGCTGAAATTACAAATAACGGCCCGTTAGATAAAGATATGGGAATGGAACTCAATAAAGCCGTAGACGCTGTAATGGGCGAGCATTCTTTAGTTCCTGTTGAGGCCAGAGATATAACCCGACTGAAAGGGTACATCACAAATCTATACCTCAAAGACCTGATTAACGACTGGACCAATGACGGTCAGTACGGCTGGCTTTTCGATAATGGTGAAGATGCGTTAGATCTCGATGCCCATGATGTTTTCGGCTTCGACCTGACAGAATTCATTGCTGCGGAAGGTGAGATTCCAAGCCCTGCCAGAACGCCGTTATTAATGTACCTGCTTTACCGTATCCGTAATTCAATAGACGGGAAGCGCCGTGTCATTCAGTGCTTTGATGAATTTCATGCTTATCTAGATGATCCTGTTTTAAAGCTGGAAATAAAGCGCGGTATTAAAACAGACCGTAAGAAAGATGCGATTTATTTGTTTTCCACGCAAGAGCCAAATGACGCACTCGCAAGCAGCATAGGTAAAACGGTCATGTCGCAAACGCCATCGAAAATCTGCCTGCGTGATCCTGATGCCAGCCGTAAGGACTACTCCTTCCTGACTGATGCGGAGTTTGAGGTACTGTCCAAAATCCCTGAGCACTCGCGCCAGTTTTTGGTTAAGCAAGGGTCACAGTCAGCTCTCGCCACATTCAACCTGAATATCAACGGTAGCAATACACCTGAACGGGATGAAATCGAGAAGAACAACATTATCAGTATTCTTTCCGGGGAGCCGCAGAATGCTGAACTGGCCGAAGAATTGATAGAGAAATACGGTCCAGAGCCGGAAAACTGGATTGAGGAATACTGGCGTCTTTGCCGTCACTAATTAGAGGACAATGTTATGAAAGCTAAGTTAATAGCTATTGCACTGGCTGGGTTGTTAGGCGCGGGAACCATCGGAACCGCTGCCGCTGTCGGTACTGGTGTTGTGGTCTACGATCCGACCAGCCTGGCTAAAACGCTTGAGGAAATGGCGAACCAGCTGGACCAGTTGAAGCAGCAACTGGCTACCCAAAAAGCGACGTATGAGAGCCTGGCAAAGACAACCAATATTGGGGATTTGCTGGATACATCAACAAGCAGCTTGGCTAATAACCTTCCTGACGATTGGAAGAAGGTTTATAGCGATGCCATGAACTCATCATCGTCCGTAACTGGTGATGTTCAAAGTATGGTTGGTGACTTTAATTCGGAAGTTGATGATATGAATCCTTCTGATGCAATTAAAGCGCTAAATAAAAAGTTGGCCGAGAAAGGAGCATATGACCGTGTTATAGCTGAAAAGGCATATAACAACCAGATGCAGGAATTAAGTGATATGCAAGCACTAACCGAGCAGATTTCCACAACTAAAGATGTAAAGGAAGTTGCTGATCTTCAGGCTCGCATTCAAACCGCGCAAGGCGCAATTCAGGGCGAGCAAGCGAAACTGAAGCTCATGAGTATGCTTCAGGAATCACAAGATAAGTTGTATGAAGCCCAAAGAGAACGCGCCGTAGGTAATTTTATTTATGGTACTGATGGTGGTCATAACCCCGCCCCGTTGAAATAAGGTGATTATATGAAAACGACTTTAAAAGTAGCTTTAGTTTTTATCGGTGTTTCCACTCTCGCTGGTTGTAAGCCTGAGCATGACAAAGATTGGTATAAGTCGCATGAGACAGAGCGAAAACAAATGCTTGTTGAATGCAAAAAAAATGCTGAATCCTTGCAGGATGCTGATTGTAAAAATGCAAGAGACGCAGAGACTGAACTTTTTGTTCATGGGAAAGATAACTCTCATAGCGTGCCGAAGTTAAACTAAATTTCAGGGTGTAGTTATGGCATTTAATACTGTTCAGCAGATATTTGACATAATTGATGATCTGATAAATATGATGGTTGATACCAACGTAACAACCATCATTGCAACCGTCACACCAACGGTTGCAATATTTTTGACCATCAAGTTTATGGCTCAAGGTGCATATTCCGCTCTTAGCCCCGGAGGGGGCGGGGAGGCGCTTGGGGATTTAATTACACAATATATGAAAGCTGCTGTTGTTTTGAGTTTTGCAACGGCTGGCGGGTTATATCAAACCGACCTTGTGCATTTGGCTTTAACCCTGCCTGATAACTTTGCTTCAATATTGGTGACTCAAAATAAAACCTCAAGCACAGGGATGGCAGCCATTATTGATACTGGGGTAGACCAGTCTATAACGGCAATACAAACAGCGTTCGAAGGGGCTGGCATTAGCGCTAACGGCATAATGAGCGCAGTAATCGGACTCATTCTAATAGCAGCGACCGTAGTTCTTTGTGGATTGGGTTCTGCCTTTGTCATTATGGCTAAAGTGCTACTGGCTATAAGCCTGTGTTTAGGGCCAATAGCTATATTCTGTCTCCTGTGGAATCCAACAAAAGGCATATTTGCTAAGTGGATGGGGACCGTTATTAATTACAGCCTAGTCATAGTTCTTTTGGCTCTCGTATTTGGGTTGTTAATGAGCCTCTTTACGAAAATGATTTCTGGTCTTAACGGCAGCGAAGGTTTTGATGCCTTATCAACGGCTATTGGATTGGTCATTCTCACCATTGTTTCTGTCTATGTGTTATTCCAGGTTCCTGCGGTAGCGTCGAATTTCGGTAGCGGTGTTTCTGCTGATATAGCATCAGCGGCCCGCCATGCGGGCCACTCGATGAATACGATGGGTAATGTTGCCTCTAATGGGATTTTTGGTGGTGCGAAGCCTTCAGCAAGACCTTCAGCAGCGGGCGGCGGTGGTGGACAAAGTGGCAACAGTAGCGGCAGTGCAGGGGCTGGCGGTTCAGGTCTTACAGGAAAGGCGCGTGGTAGCCGGGGAAAAGCAGCATAAATAAACAAAAGTCGTTGAAATTGCAATTTCACGGATATAAGATAATAGAACGCAATGGACAAATGAGGTCGAAACTATGCGCGCAATCGTACTTTTAGGGGTGTTGTTGTTAGGGGCATGTTCCAGCAGTTTCAAGCCACCGCCGGAGCCGGACTGGAGCCACACCGTGCCAGTCAATAAAACGCTTCCAGTAGATACACAGGGATAAGGTGGTTGTTATGAGAGAGAAAAAGAAAGGGCTGACCAAAGAGGCCATCAAAGAGTTCAACGAAAGCCGTAAAGGGCTGGAAGTGGACGTTATGCACGAGGTGCTATCTTCACGTCGCACGGCGTGGATAGTTGCTGTGGCCGCTTGCGTTGTGGCAGTTGTGGCAATCGGTAATGCTACCTATGTGAATTATCGCTACAGCCAGCCGCTACCACCCTTTTTGTTGACGCTGAACCCGGCCACTAAAGAGGTATCGCAGGTCAAGCTGACGCGTGACGAGGCCACCTATGGCGACGAAATTGATAAGTATTTCCTGACTCAATACGTTATCCATCGTGAGTCCTACGATTTCTATTCCCTGCAAGTGGACTATGACGCCGTAGGCTTAATGTCCACGTCAAATGTGGCTGAGTCCTATCTGTCTAGGTTCAAGGGTAAACAGGGGATTGATAAGGTCCTGGGTGACAGTGAAATAACCCGTGTAACCATTAACTCAACCATTCTCGATAAAGAACATGGTGTGGCGACCATTCGCTTTACGACCGTTCGCCGCGCACGTAGCAATAACTTCGACGATCCGCCGAAGCACTGGATTGCCATCTTGGGCTATGAGTACAAAGCGCTGGCGATGAATGCTTCTCAACGCTATGTAAACCCGCTCGGCTTCCGCGTTACCAGCTACCGCGTAAACCCTGAGTCGAACTGAGGACTGTACTATGAAAAAGATAGTCTTATCCGCAGTGATCACAATGGCGCTGGCCGGGACCGCATTTAACGCAGCAGCGCTGGATTTACCGAAAAGCTCACCATATGACTACCGCATAAAGTCGGTAGTCTATAACCCGGTTGATGTGGTGAGAATTGACGCGGTAGCGGGCCTGTTTACTCATATAGTCGTTTCACCGGATGAAACATACATCACTCACGCGTTTGGTGATTCTGATGGCTGGACGTTCTCGCATAAGCTCAATCATATGTTTGTTAAGCCTAAGCGCGAAATGAGCGATACGAACCTGACTATCGTGACTGACAAACGTTCTTATAACATCGTGTTGCATTACATTGGTGAAGCGACCACAAAGAACGCTGACGGTACAGAAGAAAAATCGTTTATCAAAACGCCCTGGTCAATGAAACAGGCCACGCTACAGCTGACCTATGAGTATCCGTTTGAGGAACAGAAAAAAGCGGCCAGCGCAGCGGAGAAAAAACGGCTGACCGAAAAACTGCGTCAGTCTGGTTTTGCAGGCCCGAAAAATTACCAGTATGTGATGAGTGACGAGCCGGAAATGGCAGAAATTCAGCCGATCCACGTATGGGATAATTACCGTTTCACCCGCTTTGAGTTCGCGGAAAATGCTGACTTACCACAGGTCACTTATATCTCGTCCAGTGGTAAAGAAACGGTCCCTAACTGCCGTCCGGTTGGTGAGAACCACAATATCCTAGAGTGCCAGAACGTTGCAAAAGAATGGCGTGTGCGACTTGGCTTAACAAAAGTAGTAGGTATCAAAAATATCAACTATGTGCCAGCAGCAGGCGCTGTTGCCACTGGCACAGCCTCCCCGGATGTAAGAAGGGTGCAAAAAGGAGGGGATAACTAATGGCCCGTAAAGTCGATATTGATAGCGAGCTGGATAATAACAGCTTTGACGATGAGCGCGGGGGAATGCCCGCACAGAAACGCCGTACCGCACCGGGACTGAGAGCCTTTATTGCTATTCTGGCTATCATCGCTATGTGCTTCGTTGGCGTCACAATCTACACGCACACACGAAAAGCCCCGGACACGGCCAAAACTGATAGCGGCAATAAAAACGATGGGGTTAGCAGTCTGCCTAACTACCAGTTCAACACTAACCCGAACGTTGGCGGAGCTGCGGCCCCGGACGCTAATCGCCAAGCGATGCAGGACAAAGCTAAAGCGGGTTATGAGGCCAGCCATAATAACGCGGGCCGAGCCAACAACGGGAAGAAGCAGCTGACGCCGGAAGAAATGGCGATGCAACGCCGCCTGAGTGGCGATCTTACTGGCGAAAATGGTGGTGGTCAGACAGCTACAAAGGCTGACCAGCAGCAGGGCGATGAAAGCAGTGACGGCAGCAGCGCGTTAGCTAAACAGCTGACGCCTGCCCGTCTCAAAGGTACTAAAGCAGGTGTTATGCAGAATATGAGCATGACCATAGCCAAAGGGACGATGATACCGTGTGGAATGTCTACCGAGCTGGACACAACCATTCCCGGTATGGTGTCCTGCCGCGTTACGCGTGATGTGTACTCCGTTGATGGGTTGGTGAAACTTATCGATAAAGGGGCAACGGTTACAGGTGAAATGAATGGTGGCCTTAAAAACGGACAGGCGCGGGTATTTGTCCTGTGGGAACGGTCGGTAAACCCGGATGGGACATTCATTAACCTGGATAGCGCGGGGACAAATTCCCTCGGTAGTTCCGGCATCCCCGGACAGGTTGATACCCACTTTTGGGATCGTTTTTCCGGTGCGGTCTTTATTTCCGTTCTGTCTGACACGCTTCAGGCTGGCGTGGCTGCGGCCCAAAATGGCAATAACATCCAGTTTAGCAATACGCAAAACAACTCGCAGGAACTGGCCTCTGAAGCGCTGAGAGCCACTATTAACATCCCGCCAACACTCTACGACCAGCAGGGCGACTCAATCAATATCTATGTCGTTCGTGATCTTGATTTCAGTGATGTTTACTCACTGGCTGACAACTAATCAACGTGGGCCGGAAGGCCCACAGTCCTTTGTAGCAGGAGACAACAGGTATGAATCAATCATCGGCTTATTATCAGCTGGGGCCGCTGCGTGAGTATTTCGAAGATCCGGGCGTATTTGAAGTCCGTATCAACCGTTATAACGAGGTGGTCTGTGATACATTCGAAGGCCGCAAAATCATCCAGAACGACAGCATTACCGGCGCGTTTATCGATAACCTGACTGCGGCACTATCCAGTGCCAATAACGTGACGCGCCAGATGATTAATGACGTGGTGTTGCCGGACGGCTCCAGGGGAATTATCTGTTTACCGCCTGCGGTGATCGATAACACCGCCGCTATCGCCTTTCGTAAAAATATCGCGCTGGATAAAGACCTGGCGACGTTAAGCAAGGAAGGTATCTTTGAATTTTGCCGGGAAATTGACAGCCATAAGCGCGAGCTGGACGACGACGATCTCCTGCTGAAAGAGTTATACCGGGCTAAACGCCGGGAAGAATTTTTACTTACTGCGGTACGGAAAAAGCGAACCGTTGTCGTTGTGGGAGAAACCGGGTCAGGGAAAACGGTACTCACCCGCGCCCTGCTCAAAGCCATTAGCCCACAGGAACGCGTGATAATCATGGAGGATGCTCATGAAGTTGAAGCTACCCACCTGGAAGAAGCCGTTTATATGAAATATGGCGGCAAAGATAAACCCGGACTGGCTACGCCGACGCAGTGCCTTAAAGCCTGTATGCGCCTGACACCAGATCGTATTTTCATGACAGAGCTGAGGGATGATGCTGCATGGGATTACCTTCAGGCGTTGAATACCGGACACCCTGGCGGCTTAACCTCCACACATGCTAACTCGGCGATGGATGCCTTTACCCGTATAGGGTTAATGGTTAAAGCTACCGAAGTGGGCCGTATGCTGGATATTTCTGACATTATGCGCCTGCTGCACTCCACTATTGATGTGGTCGTTTTCATGGCGAAAAGGAAGATTCGCGAAATCTACTATTCGCCAGAATATAAGTATGAGTGCATGAATGGAGGGATAAAGTGAAAAAAGGAGCAATCATATTCCTGACGGGCCTTCTGGCTCTTTCCTCCCTACCCTCGATGGCAGCAGATTCGCCATCGGTACAGGTTGGGTTTTCCCCTGAAGGTAGCGCTCAAACGCTGGTGATTGGCGCTATCGACTCCGCGAAATCCTCGATCCGAATGATGGCTTATAGCTTCACCGCGATGGATATAATGCAGGCGCTGGTCAAAGCTAAAAATCGCGGTGTTGATGTGAAAATTGTTATCGACGAACGCGGCAATCGTAATGACGTAAGCCATCGAGCGATGAAGTTCATTGTGAAAAACGACATCCCGTTGCGGGTGGATAGCGACTTTCCTATCCAGCATGACAAGGTGATGATTATTGATGAACGGTCAGTTCAGACGGGCAGCTTCAACTACACAAAAGCAGCAGAATCTAAAAACTCGGAAAACGCGGTGGTGATCTGGAACATGCCCCAGCTGGCGAAACCTTATCTTGAGCACTGGGAGGACCGTTGGAATCGTGGGGAGGACTATAAATGAGAGAAAAATTTGAAGGCTATATTTTCAAGCATGCCGTACAGCCACTGAAATTGGTTGCGGTGGTAGCAATAGTAGCGGAGCTATCGCGCAGAGGATTGATGTTCATAGGTGTACCCGCGTTTACCTCTTTCATTACGAATATGCTCGGTATTCTGATCATCATGTTAATGCAAAAGCCGATAATGATAAGAGGTGTCTATGAGACGAAAAATCGTTCAAGTTCTTATAGGGGTCAGTTTGGATATCGAAAATTATTGTACGTTAAGGTTATTTTTTGACCTGCCTAATTTAGCTGGCCTCAGCCGACGAAACTTACCGGCTGACGGTATCCGGTTGCTTTTCCATATATAATCGCCTGTCAGATTGATGTGTTCCCAGCCTAGCGGGGACAAATGCGACAGCAGTTGCTCGTTGATCTTCACTCCCTTACGCTTCAGAGCATCGACAGCTCTTTCCATATAGACGGTATTCCACAGGGATATGGCAGCTGTCAGGAGCGTCAGTCCACTGGCGCGATAGCTCTGATTTTCCGGTTTTCGGTCCCTGATTTCTCCCAGCCGGTGCATAAATACCGCTCGCGCCAGCGCGTTACGGGCTTCACCTTTATTCAGCCCCGCCTGTACCCGCCGACGCAGTGCAGGATCGCGGAACCAGTCGAGCATAAACAGAGTTCGTTCAATACGGCCAATTTCTCTCAGTGCTTTGGCCAGCCCGTTTTGCTTGGGGTAGCTGGCAAGCTTTTTCAGCATCAGGGATGCCGTCACGGTTCCCTGCTTTATCGAGGTTGCCAGACGCAGCACTTCACGCCAGTGAATTTCGATCTCTTTCAGATTCAGGCTGGTTGTTGATATCAGTGACTGAAGCGCCGGGTACTGGCCTGCTTTCCCTTTGATAAATAGCTTCTTGTCGTGGAGATCCCTGATTCGCGGACAGAACGCAAATCCCAGCAGATGCATCAGGGCAAAGACATGATCGGTGAAACCCGCTGTATCGGTGTAATGCTCCCTGATTTCCAGGTCGCTTTCGTGGTACAGCAAGCCATCGAGCACATGGGTTGAATCTCTGACCCGACTGATTATGCAGGTGTAAAACGGGCTGTATTGATCCGAAATATGGGTATAAAACTGACGTCCGGGCTCCTGCCCGTATTTCGGGTTAACCTGCCCTGCGTAGCGGCCTGATCTGCCTGTTCTGAAATTCTGTCCATCTGATGATGATGTTGTCCCGTCTCCCCAGAATGCCGCCAGCGGCCTTTTCCCCTGCGCGTTTACCAGCTCTGCAAGGGCTGCTGAATAGGTTTCGTCGCGGATGTACCATGCCTGAATATCTTCGAGTGATGATTTGGTGCTACCGGGGCAGGCTTCCGCCATTTTGGTCAGGCCAAGATTGATGCCATCCGCAAGAATGGTGGTGAGAAGCAGGCGGATATCGGGACGGGTAATGTCAGTTTTTATATGCGAAAAATGTCGGGTAAACGTCGTCCAGCTGTTTACCTCATCGAGAATTTCCGTGATTTTAGGGCGCGGTAGCATGCTGTAAACCAGCTCTGCCAGCGGTGAAACCTGCACCGGAACGCTGTTATCCAGCGGAGAGACTTTTACGCCCCTGTAAGATATTTCCACATCGGGCAGTTCACCAAGGGCAGCCATGGCATTGACCTCTTCAAGCCTGGACTGAAGCAGGGTCATACGGCTGGTAATGTACTCATGATAATCAGCAGATACGGGAAGTGGCAGCGCCGGTGTGAGTTTGTCAAAGTCCTTTTCGGGAATGAGGTAATCATCAAAATTTTTGTAGCGGCGTGAGCCTTTAACCCAGATGTCCCCGGAACGCAACGCCCCCTTAAGCTCGCTGAGCGCACAAAATTCATAGTACTGCCGGTCAATACCCGCAGGTGTAATTACCACCTTGCGCCAACTTTCTGGGACAAACTCAAGCGGCGCGGTGGCCGGAACTTTACGTGACTGCTTCCGGTACATATCCTTGATCACAACCAGCGCATCAGCCAGAGGTTGCGCTGCCGGAGTTGCGATTAACTGTAAAGCTGACAACATGCGCGGGGCATATTTCCGTAATGTGCTGTATTTCTCGGTAATAATATGCAGCGGGTCAAAATTATTTTTTCTGGCGAGATGGCGTGTTTCCTCCAGACTGGCGACAAATTCAGGCCATGGGAGTATGTTTTCTATTGCGAGCCATGGATCTCCCCCGGAATCACGGGCATCAGACAGCGCCTGACCGACATTGATGTACTGCCTCAGTTTTGACTGGATCAGCTTTCCGGTCTGCTGAAGGCGCTCAGCCTGTGTTCTTTTGGCTTTGCTGAAAAGGCTGTTCAGCATTCGCTCATGCAACTCAATCACTTCGTCTGTCAGTGTGGCTCTGGCTTCTTCCAGCACGCACACCAGGATCGCATGACGCCGGGCTGCTGAAAATCGGGTCAAATCCCGGCTGCTCATCTTTCGGCCTTCCCGCGCCAGTTTCAGCAACCGGTTCTGGTGAATGGTACGATCTATACCTTCCGGTAATGCCAGCGATTCAATGCTACTGAGCCGATCAAGGTGTTGCAGCACGTTCTTACCATTGATTTTACCCGGAGGTTGCAGAAGCCATGTCAGCCTGGAAGACTGATTATCCGATGACTCAAGTAAACAATCCAGAGCATCCCTGTGAGCCGGAGTTAACGGAGCATTCAGGGTCTGAAACACGATTTTATCGCCGCCTGCCATGGCCTCAGCACAGGAACGCTCCACGACATCAATCGAGGGGATTATCACGTTGTTCTGCCGGAGCCAGACCAGTAGTTCTTCGGCCAGGAGAATACCTTTATCGGTGCGCGTCGCCATCGGCAGCAGGTGTGTAATACAGTCCTGCTGTATTTTGCCGGTGAACGCTTTTAAGCCAAGATAGCGGTACAGTTCGGTTAAATGTTCGCGTCGCGTGGTTTCCCTGCCGGAAAGGTAAGCTGGCCAGAGATCCCCGGTAAGTTTTAGCCTGCTGGCGATATGCTTCAGCAGCGCATCAGAGGGAGGGATTTTTTTATCCGGGGTAAAGCCGACATTTTTCAGATAGCAAAGAAGGACGGCAAAACCAAAACGGCTGGCAGGTTTACGGTGGGCACTGATAAGTGCCAGATCATGTTCACTGAAATACGCCATCCGGGTCAGCGTTAACTCTTCGTCCGGTAATGCCAGTAATGATTCTCTTTCCGACAGAGAAAGAATCTGCCTCCTTGCCATATAGTTTCCCTCGTAAATTATCCGATGCGGTATTTTTAACAGAAATGCTTATCGCATAAGGGTACACCCTGACGCCATATTCAAAACGTGACGGCACACGATGAATGACATAACCTATATGCGATAGATTAAATGCAATAACTTAAATGCGATAACGTGGTGGAAAAATGTTCATCAGAGCTTATTTAAGGGCATCGACGGAAGATCAGTTCGCCGATCGGGCAAAAGAGATGCTGGAGCAGTTTGTTCAGGAGCGGGGACATAAAATAGCCAGTTACTACCGGGAGAACATCAGCGGTACAAAACTTGACCGCCCGGAACTGGGGCGCTTACTGATGGACAGTCACCGCAATGATATTTTACTGGTCGAGCAGATAGACCGTCTGACCCGTCTGAGCAACAGCGACTGGATGACGCTGAAAAAGCAAATCGAGCAACACGAGCTGCGGATTGTCAGCCTCGATGTACCCACCTCATGGCAGGCGCTGTCAGATAAAGATCCTTCGCAGGCTGACCCAATCACCCGCGCCGTGATAACCGCCATCAATAATATGCTTATCGACCTGATGGCCTCGATGTCGCATAAGGACTGGCTGAGCCGCCGCCATCGGCAGAAGCAGGGAATTGAACGGGCACATACGCTGGGAAAATACCGGGGCAAACAGGCCGATCAGGAACGACATAAGAAAGTTCTGTATTACCGACAGGTCAAGAAACTGAGCATAAGAGAAACTGCTGAAGCCACCAGTTACAGTACATCTCAGGTCTGCAGGGTTCAGGCCCTGTTCAGGCCTGAAAATTAAGCACATTTTCTGAGGCTGGAAATCAACTCATGCTGACAGCCTGAGCCTGTTGGCATGGTAAGCAATGTGCTCACCAATAAAGCTGGAAATGAAATAATAGCTGTGGTCGTAACCAGTATGATATCGGAATGATGTGTTGATGTTCATCTCGTTGCACACTCTTTCAAGACTTTTAGTGCGTAACTGATCTTCATAAAAGGCGTCACTTAATCCCTGGTCAATAAAAATTTCTGGTAATTTCGCACCCTGTAAAATGAGACTGACGGGATCGTAGTGCTCCCACGTTTTTTTATTTTCACCCAGGTACGCGGTGAATGCCTGTTGTCCCCATGGCACCTGAGAAGGTGACACTATTGGTGAAAATGCCGATACACTCACATATTCATCAGGATTTCGCAGCGACAGAACCAGCGCTCCCAGCCCCCCCATGGAGTGACCGGATATTGATTTCCTTGATGTTACAGGTAAATGCTCCATGACAACATCCGGAAGCTCATGGAGAATATAGTCATACATCCTGTAATGCGTGTTCCACGGATGTTCCGTCGCGTTCAGATAAAATCCGGCACCCTGGCCCAGATCGTAGCTGTCAGCATCTGCGACATGCTCTCCACGGGGACTGGTATCAGGAACAACGACGATGATGTTGTTCCTGGCGGCATAATGCTGCATACCCGATTTGGTGATGAAATTCTGCTCCGTACAGGTCAGACCCGAGAGCCAGTACAGGACCGGCAGTTTTTCTGTTGCTGCTTTGGGGGGAAGATAAACACCGAAATTCATCCCACAATTAAGTGTTTGTGAATTATGGCGGTATACGTTTTGCCAGCCGCCAGCGCTGGCATGCTGCTCGATGAGTTCCATCAGCCTCTGTCTCATGGTTATTTCCCCTGACAGGGAGTCAGGGGAAGTCTCTTTATAGCCGGACGTCAGATGAACGTATAAGCCGTGATTTTGTTACCCGCAGGGTCTCGCAGGTAGGCTGCATAGGCTCCAGGGAGATGGCTGCGCGGGCCAGGCTGACCTTCATCTTTCCCTCCGGCGGCAAGGCCCGCGGCGTGGAAAGCATCAACTTCTTCCGGACTTGCAGCTGCAAAGCCGACAGTAACGCCGTTGGCCGATGGCGCTTCACCGTTGCCCGGATGTGCAATAATAAAGGCTGGCTTTTCGCGACCATAAAGTACCCAGCCATTGCCAAACGGGCCGAGGTTATTGATGCCAAGCGTACCGAGGACAGCATCGTAAAAATCAGCGGATTTTTCAACATCGGATGCACCGATGAAGACGTGGGAAAAAACGTCATTACCAGAAATTACAGGTGTTGCCATGATCCATTTCCTTCAGTTGGTTTGACTCAGTTAAGACGCTATCAGTAACGGATTACCGTACGGATTGATTTACCTTCATGCATAAGATCGAAGGCCTCATTGATTTCATCCAGCGTCATCGTGTGGGTAACAAATGGCTCCAGTTCAATTTCACCCTTCATGGCATCTTCTACCATGGCCGGAAGTTGCGTACGGCCTTTCACTCCGCCGAAAGCAGAACCTTTCCATACGCGCCCGGTAACGAGCTGGAATGGACGGGTGGATATCTCCTGCCCGGCGCCGGCCACGCCGATGACAATGGACTGGCCCCAGCCACGGTGAGCACTTTCCAGCGCCGCACGCATAACGTTGACGTTACCGATACATTCAAAAGTGTGGTCAATGCCCCATTTGTTGATTTCAAGCAGCACATCTTTAATCGGTTTGTCATGGTCGTTCGGGTTGATGCAGTCGGTTGCACCGAACTGACGGGCAAGTTCGAATTTGGCCGGGTTGGTGTCGATAGCGATAATGCGTCCTGCTTTTGCCTGGCGAGCCCCCTGAACGGCAGCCAGACCGATTGCGCCAAGACCAAAAATAGCGACAGAATCTCCAGGCTGTACTTTCGCTGTGTTGTGAACAGCGCCAATCCCGGTAGTCACGCCACAGCCCAGCAGGCAGACGTGTTCATGGTTTGCCTCCGGGTTAATTTTTGCCAGAGAAACCTCGGCCACTACCGTATACTCACTGAAGGTGGAGCATCCCATGTAGTGGTAAAGAGGCTGGCCATTGTAAGAAAAGCGGGTGGTTCCGTCAGGCATCAGTCCTTTTCCCTGAGTTTCGCGAACCGATACACAGAGGTTCGTTTTCCCGGACTGACAGAATTCACACTCCCCGCATTCGGCGGTGTAAAGCGGAATCACATGGTCTCCCGGCTTCACGCTGGTCACGCCTTCACCGACCTCCACGACGACACCGGCCCCTTCGTGGCCGAGAACCACCGGGAAAACGCCCTCAGGATCGTTCCCGGAGAGGGTAAAGGCATCGGTGTGGCAGACACCGGTGTGGGTATTTTTAATCAGCACCTCGCCTTTTTTAGGTGGTGCAACATCAATTTCAACAATCTCCAGGGGCTTCCCTGGTGCAAATGCAACGGCAGCACGTGATTTCATATGTAAATTATCCTCAATGTGATGGCTTAGCTATTTAAGATAGGCGCGAACCAGTTCAATCGTATCGTCAACGGATTTACTGATTTCATGGCTGTAGCTGTCATTCTGGTCAAAGGTTTCCCGTATGTGGCTCTCGAGCACCTCTGCCATAAGACCGTTAGCTGCTCCGCGAACGGCAGCTATCTGCTGAAGAATGGAACGGCATTCAGCACCATTTTCCAGCGCTCTTTCCAGAGCATCAATCTGACCCCGAATGCGGCGAACACGGGTAAGGACCTTTTTTTTCTCTTCAGGAGTACTGGGCATTATTTACCTCACCATTTTTGATTTTATATACTATAGTGGAGTATATAATTATCGTCAATGCATACTCCACTATAGTATAACTAAGAATAAACATAACTACCTTTATTTACGATATAAATCATATATTTATATTATTTTTGGCTGTGATACTGTCGGAAGGAAAGTTACTACAAAAATGATATCTACCGATACGGGATTTGGGGCATAGGCGGTTCTGTTAAATTTCGCCAGATATTGGCTCATCATTGATGGTCAAAAAATGAGCCTAACGTACAATAATTTTCGATATCCAAACTGACCCCTTATAGATGGATGCATTTTGCCGCAATAGGACTTCAATCAATGTCCGTTGTTATCCTGCTGCTGATACCGATCTATGAACGATAAGGGCATGAGAGGCGGCGCAAGTCGCCTTTTTCCAAAGGCTCCGCCCCTCCTGACGAGCTTCAAAAAAAAGCTACAAGTCAGAAGTAGGCGAAACCCGACACAGCTTAGAGATCTGCCGCCTTTCGTTGGCATCGCTCCCCCTGGTTACGTCCTGTGTTCCTGTCATATCGTTTACCGAAACCTGCCCGCCTTTAGCCCATTCGGGCAACGTGGCGCTTTCTCATAGCTCACGCTTAAAGTTCTCGGCTCGACGTAGACAGTTCGCTCCAACGCTGCGGGTATTAACCAGACTCCCCGTCTCCCGCTGCCGTTACGCCTGACTATGACAAACACATGATTTCCAGTTCGTCAGGCGCGGCAAATCGCCGCCATTGGTAACAGCCAATGCGGTAACGTCATTCGAGCAGGGAGATGGGACTTGAATTGCAGCCATGACGACTGCTACACTACATTTGAATTTAACGGTGACTGTTCTCCCTGCTTCGGATTCAGTTACCAGGTGCAAAGAGTTGACGCTCTTATCACCTTCGAAAAAACCACCTTGCCGGGTGGTTTTTTCGTTTCTGAGCAAGAGAGTACAGGATCTTCAGAGGATCGATCAACGATCTTTGATCTTCCGTTATTCCTCATCGCCTTCAATATCATCGTAGTAAAGGCTTTCTGGATACAACTCCATTAGCTGAGATAGCGTGTCCTGCACTTCATCCAGCCGATTTACCAGATGGGATATTTGTTCGTCCAGGTCACTCGCCAGCTCGAACAATGCTGAAACCCGGCTACGTGAACCTTCGTTAATCACTGCCATTGCTATCTCATGAAGCCTGAGTAAATCAGTTCTGATTTGCGGCGGCGCTGAATACTCGCCATCATTAAAATCCCCGCGTAAATCATCAATAGCATCAACAGCTCGCAACAAAGAGGCTGTTTCAAAATTATCAGGTGAGATTTTTTCCCACTCCGCGTTAGTAATTTGCTCACCCATTTTTTGCTCCTTCCGTAAGTAAACGGCCAATTTCGAAAACAGCCGCTGACCGCCCGGATTTCACCGCCTCAACCTTCTGGCCGTCAACGAACCAGTGATTACCGTCCGTTCGGACCAGCTCAAAAAGGTAGGACATATCGTAAACGTGATCCGGTATCACGGTCCCTTCTCCGGCCAGAATGCCCGCCGTTATGGAATGGTTGCCGCCGCGCACAAAGCCAATGCGCCAGGGCAACCACAAGTCAACATAGTGGTTGATTTTATCCTGCTTCCACGGCCTGCCCTTATGGGTTCCAATGTGCGAAACGTTATCGATATAGCGTGTCAGGCTCCAGGGCCACGGCAGCACCATTTCACTTGCCAGCGACAACGGATAATCAGCGCCGTCCAGTTCACCCTCTTTCATCTTCTCGTAAGATTGCACCTGGATAAGCCCTTCAAAGAAGAACTCCTGCGGGGTCATATCCGGGCGGGCATCAGTCCCTTCCTCGGCTACCGCCAGCAAGAAATCACTCTGTACTGGCCGCACGATGGCGCGAATGAGATCAGGTAGCGCCTTAACGGGTAATTTTTCGGCCACCGAAAGCAGGTGATCGAAGCGATTTTTTTCATTGCCGGCAGCGGCTTTTCCTTTCTTATTTCGGTTCCAGAACATCATAGGCCGTAGCCCTCCTTGTCATGATCATGTTGATGATTTTCGTGCTCATGCTGCGGTAGTTCCACGTCACGCGCACGTTCATATTCTTCATACGTGCTGTAGTCCTGCATGTCGCCATAGTCCGGCCCTTCGTCAGCATACCGCTCATAGTCGTGGTAGGGGTTCGCCTCCATTTCCGGTGTAGCTTCTTGCCTCTGCTCGTACCGGATAGCTGCGTTGACTTCCTCCTGCTCACGTTGGCGCAAATCCTGAGACGTGTTTTCAGTACCTGAAGTATCAGGGCCATCATGCGCGGCTTCTGTCGCGTTTTTCATGGTGTTTTCCTTCTCTTCGGTTTGATGGCCAGCATCATGGCCATAACTTTTTTCCTGTTGGCCATCGCTATGGCCATAGCTCCGGTTTACGTCTTTGTAACGTTCTTCCATCCCTAAGAATCGGTCTATTTCGCTGGCCGTGGTCTTAGGACTGTTGCGGCTGGCACTACTCAACAAACGCTTTTTGTCATCGGTGAAGATCTCGACTTCATGACGGGCGCGGGAAATCCCAACGTAAAAAACGTCTTTGGAAGTCGTCAGAGAACGGGTATCGATGTTAAACAGTACCCGATCACAGGTAAGCCCCTGCGCTTTATGGACGGTCGTTGCATAGGCATACGAAAGATAGGCGGCCTGCTTCTGGTCCAGCTCGATTTCCCGGCCCTTCGAGTTGGTTAACGTAAAAGTGCCTTTCTCGGTAGTCCCGGTCACGGTGAAGCGGTCGCCGTTCGCCACATCCAGCGTCTTATCGTTACGCGTCACCATCACTTTATCGCCCACGGCCAGCTCGGCGGCCACGCTGGTATAAACAGATAAATTTTTATGGGTGCGCGGGCTGAAGCTGATTTTCTGGCCGTCGCTCCCGGCCACGGTCAGCAGGTTCCCCGGACCTGTATCCAGTACCCGGTAAGACTCGCCCCGCTGAAGCCCGTTTTTATAGTCTTTTTCGGGGATGATAATTTGCCCTACCTGGTAGTATTTACTGTCCCGGCGTTCGGCCTGCGTGGAGTCAACGCGCTCCAGAAAATTCACCTCCACGCCTTTTCCTTGCAGCTGCAACGCCTCCCGAATCTGGCTGTTGAGGATTACCCTTGATTCGTTTGTGCCGGAAATAATCAGCGTACCTTCGCGCTGCTCCGGGGAGAATGACAGCCAGCGATTAGCTACAGCCTCCAGTCGTTTATCCTGGTCCTTCTCTGCGCTAATATTGCTGAGTCGGGCCAGCGAGCCGGATATGTGGCCCTCTGCGGCCAGCTTCACCGCCTCAAGCAACACGTCATTTTTCTGGCGCTGAATATCCTTCATATAGCTGGTCTGCATTCCGGCGCTGATCAGCTGTTCAAATGGCTTGCCCGCCTCGACGGCTTTCGTCTGCGAGGTATCGCCCAAGAATACCGCTCTGGCCCCGGCCTTCTCGATGGTTTCCATTAGCACCTTCATCTGTCTGGCCGGAATAACGCCCGCTTCATCGATAAAGACCACGCTTTTCTCGTCTATCTTTTTGTCCTTTGCCTTCACGAAAGCGGCAACGGTACGGGCAGGCATCCCTTCATCTTCCAGGGATTTTTTCTGCGTACCGTAAGGAGCCAGTGCGGTGACGTTATAGCCCTGCGACTCCAGAACAGCCTTCGCGCTCATGGTCATATAGCTTTTCCCGGTCCCGGCGAAGCCATGAGCCGCCACAAAGCGATCTGTCGTGGTGCAAATATCTACGACGCTTTTCTGTTGCTCGGCCTTCAGCGTCTTGCCGACCAGCTGCGCGGTGACTTGTTCGCTTGTCAGCGCGGCGATCACCTTGCCCCGACCGCGAGCCTCGATATTCAGCACCGCTTTCTCTACCCGGATACCTTCAACGGTCGTTACCCGATGGCTGGTTTTTTTCAGGCGGCCAGACTTGATACCTTCAGCAACTAATGCCTTCGCCTGGCTGTCGTTCATCCCTTTTTTGTCGGTCAGCTGCGCCTGCCATTCTGCTTTCGTCATTGCAGGGAGTGGCGGCGCGTCTTTGCTTCTCTGGTCGGTTGTGGTGGTATATCGCGCTTCACCTTCAATAATGGCCCCTTTCGCCACAGCACGATAATAGGCCGCTTCAACATCCTGTTTTGATGCCTGCCCGATTGCCTTTTTATTTGCCACGGCCAGCAAGCGCGACTGGTCAAAAGACGCATCGCGCTCTGAAAGAGATTTAAGTGCAAACTGGATCGCCCGGTCGGCTTTTACCTCCGGGCTTGTGAAGTTAGGGACGGTATTCATTGACGTTTGCGGGCCATCCTTGCCTTTGCCCGCCCAGGACAGATCATTGAAGTCTATCCCCAGCTCGTTAGCCCGATTAACCCACTCTTTATGAATATCTTCACGCGAATAGTCGTCTGTTTTTTTGTCGCGGGTCGCCATCGATACCCGGCTTTTGGTCTGTGCGTCAGCGGTTTCGCGGGTCAGCCCCATAGCCGCCAGCCCTTCTTCTATCTGAGCGGAACGCCGTGAGAATCCCCGGATTTGTTCATCCGTAAAATGCGCCATATCAAAGGTATTGTTTTTGTTGTTATAGCGCAGCTCATACCCGGCCTTTGTTAGCTCCAGCGCTAGCTCCTGCTTATATACATCCCCCAGGTGCATCTTGGCCCGCATCAGTTCATCGTTTTTAAGTGCCCGCCATTGACCATCCCCGCGCTGCGTCATATTCATGACAAAGGCGTGGGTATGCAGCTCTGGGTCAAGAGCGCGTGATGTTTCATGCCGGAAGGAAGCAACAACCAGATTACCGGTATTCTGCGTAATGGTTTTTCCTGCGTGGGTCGTGCGGGCCTGAGCCAGTTTTTCCGCTTCCTGGACGGCAGCGGCAACCGCTTTTTCGTGGGCGGCGATAATTGCCTTATCGCCGTGGATCAGCGCCTGCATCGATACGCCTTTAGGCGCGGAAAATGTGAGGTCGTACCCCAGCCGCTCTTTTGTCGCGTCGCCACTGGAGCGTTTCATCTGAGTGAAAGGGTCAATATCCCCGACAAGCAGCTCTTTGAAGCGTTGGGAACTGACCTCGCCGGAAAGGCCCAGCGCTTCAGCGCCCTGACCATGCCACGCGGTAAAGCTACTGTCTTTGCTGTAGTAATCGTCTTTTGCGTCAGCGTAGTAACCTACAACTGACGCAATATCGATACGGGTGATAGTCGTAATATCAAGCATGGCGCTACCTCATGATGATGCCCGGAACCGGGTTTTTACGCGTGTATTTCACATATTTAGTCTTGAACTTGCCGACAGGCAGATCACCAGGGAAATAGACGTATCCGGTAAGGTTTTTCAGCTCTGATATTTCCGTTGGGGTAACGGCTCTGACAGTACGCGTTTCAATGCGTGGCCTGTTACCAATGCCCGCCTGGAATGGATTGCCTTGCTTGTGTTCCACTTCACCCTCAATCTCGCCCAATGCGCGGGACATTTGCTCAAGGGTTTCTTTACCTAATCGACTGCTACCCATGACGATACCGGAGCGCATACTTCCCAGCAGTGTTTCCGCTATGTTGATGCCGTAGCGCTCAATCAGCTGAGAGTACGTCTGGTAGCCAGCCCATACCGACGCGCCACTTTTTCGCCCTTTCGTCAGTAAGTCTTGCAGGTTTGGCAGGTATTCCAGTGATTCCAGCTCGTCGATAAAAAACAACGTGCGCTGATCGCGTTTCCCCATACCCAGCAGGCTTGAAAACATAATATCCAGCCAGCATGAAATAAGCGGATTGAGGCTCTTTTTCATCTGCTCTTGCCAGGTGATAAACAACGTGCCGGGTTTATCATCTTCCAGCCAGTCACGCAGCGAGAAATCGCCAGCGGGCATCTTCAGGTGTGGGGCTAATTTGTCACCCAGGACAAAACGGGCGCTCCCGGTGGCCCTTTCGGCACCTTTAATAAACAGGGCTTCCGCAGGTGTACCTTTCACAAACTCTTTTAATTTGTCATTCTCAACAATGGTACACCAGTGCATAACTTCTTCCATTGTTGGGTTACGTTTTAGCGTGAGTAACTTCTTTGACACCTCACGATAAATAAGACGGCCATACCTGTACCATTCCTCTGCTGAACGTTCCTTACTTTCCTGAATAATAGATACAGCATAGAGATCATAATCAAAATCATCGCGTATTTCGTTGAACATTGACCAACCGGGAGAGCGTTTATCATAGGGACTAAGAATCACGTCACCGGGGCGATAAAACGTCTCAACATATTCTCCGTTCGGGTCAAGCACTATGCGTTTATCTGTGCCTCTTTTCAGACTTGAATATATGGCTTCTTTGATAACAGTTGATTTACCCGTACCAGTGGCCCCGCCAATTGAAAAATGAAGAGTTTCATATTCAGTAGGTACTGGAACACCTGCAATCATTAATTGTTTTTTACCTCTTTCCTTTGTTTTTTCGGCTAGTGTGGATGCTCTGGCTAATTTGGTTCCACGCAAGATACGTTTGAAGCGTGGTCCTTTATATACCCTTCCCTTATCGTAAATGATGAATCCGATAAAACCACACAAACCTATAACCACGCCTGCAATAATCGCTGCCCATAGCGGCCACAGGTTGAACGTGTTTTTTAGCAAATATGGGACAAGATAGTGTGCGGTTTCGCTGTTAATACCATAAGTAAACTTTGCAGTAATAAACCATACAAAAGGTATTGGTCCCAGCAGCGAGCATAAAAATATAAGTCCTCTTTCTTGTTCCGTCATTATTCCGTCCTCTCTTGTTTACTTTCCCACACCTTGTATCCGTTACGCTCCAGCTCTCCCCAGGCGGCTTTCATATTGGCAGGGGTTGCCATCGAACGCAGCAGGATCACCGTCTCGATTGCCAGTGATTCATGGAGCATCATCTGGCCGGGAGGCGGTAACTTGAGTTGTGCCAGCTGCCTGACCAGACCTTTTAGCTCCGAGGAAAACGCGCTCATGTCTGTCTCTGATACCTGGTCAAACAGAATATCGAGGCGTCGATTTACTTCGTTTATCTGTTCCGTAACCTGACTCAATCCACCTATCCGGCCACCTGATCCGGCCAACAAACAACGGCGCATATAGTCCGATCTGTTCGTTCCGGCCAGCCTGTCGATAAGCTCTTTTTCTTCGTCCGTTACCTTGCATGTGATGATCGGCATCATGTCCTCAACTGGTGATTTTTCGTGTTCAATCTGGCGGTAGTTTAACCGCATGAGGTAAGTATTAACAAAGTAATACCTATATTTCCATACAAACCATGCTCTTATGCTGTTTTTTTAATACCTTTTTAATACCCAAAATCCGCAATATTTCATTTTTTGTTTTTTAAATCAGTTAGTTAGTGCGATTTATCGCACTGCGTTAGGTGTATAGCAGGTTAAAGGCTAAAAAATAATCAGTTTGGTGGGAGCGATCTACGGAGGTTAAGGGGTATTTTGGTGAAAAAGCGTTCAATATCCCGGTATTCATGCTTGCATGAATACCCATACACCACAAATACACCACTATTACGTCAATTTATGGTTGACATTACACCATAATTACACCACTCTTACGTCATGGGATAGTTGATACGTCACAAATACATCACTATTACATCAAAAATACATCATTCTACATGAGGGTACTATGAAGCCCAAAAGCATCAGGGCAGCAATTCAGATGATGTTGCCGGAAGTAGAAGAAATGCTGTCGCTGGGAGTCTCCAGAGAGGAGGTTTTCAAGGCGGTATCTGAACGCTTCGGCCTGGAGAATGTGAACGTTCGGAGTTTTGATACTGCCCTCTATCGGGCCAGGCAAAACCGGGCGAAACATGCCGCCCCTGATTCTGTATTGCACAATACAGAATCAACCGGAGCCAGTGAGCAACAAAAGAAAACTGTATTGCACAATACAGAAAAGCCCGCGAAGTCTGAGCAGGTAAAAAAAGATGCAATGCACAATACACAAGACGCGACCGAAGGAGACAAAAAGAAACAGCCACCGGGTATCATCGGAAAGGAATTTTTTGACGAGGCAAAAGCCGAGTTCGATCCTAATGAGTTCATCAAAAAATATTGAGGTGTGCAATGAAAGTAGCGGTTATTAATTACAGTGGCAGCGTTGGCAAAACTTTAGTTTCAACTTACCTTCTCGCCCCGCGCCTGAAAGATGCGAAATTTTTCGCTGTCGAAACAATTAACCAATCAGCGTCTGATTTAGGAATTGAAAACGTCACCAGTTTTAAAGGGGATGATTTTTCCCGCCTGATTGAAGATGTTGTTTTCGAAGATGCAGCGATTATTGATATTGGCGCGTCAAACGTGGAACCGTTTTTAATGGCAATGTCCCGCTTCGATGGCGGCGCAAATGAATTTGATATGTATTTCATCCCGGTAACGCCGGAAGATAAAGCTATTAAAGAAAGCATGAAAACGGCACACACGTTAAGCAAGGCTGGCGTGGATAACAAAAAAATTATCTTTATTCCAAACCGTGTTAATCCGGGTGACGATGTTGAAAATGTTTTCGGCCCTATTTTCGATTTTGTGAAGCAAACTAAAGTAGGCCGCATTAATAAAAATTCTGCGATCTATAATAGTGAGGTATACGAATATCTTGCACATCACAAAATTTCGTTTGAAACGCTGACCGCTGAAGATGCGGAAGAATTTAAAGCCCGCGCTAAAGCATCAGCTGACGTAGACGAACGCCGCAAAATGGCGCGTCGTTATACTTACATGAAACAGGCTATCCCGGTAAAAAGTAACCTGGATAAAACATTCTCCCTGTTAATCGGAGATTAAGCATGGATAAGCAGCCCGATAAATTAGACGTATTGATGGACTGGTTTTTGGGAGACGCGAAGGAAATTTTAGAAGCCATGAAGCTAATGAAGGCCGAACAAGCCGACATGCTTCAGCAGCTGGGCGAACTCAAAAGCGCACTTGAATTGACGGCAGACGATTCGAGAGCGGAAATCATCGGCAGTCTGAGAGACATACAGACAGCGATGAAGGAGGAAAACAAGGCGCGGTCAGACTTCCTGACGCGCTGGCAATCACTCCAGCACAACAACGCCAGCACCATCGTTAACCGCGTCGTGATCATGACGGCTGTTTGTTCCATCGTCGGTGCGGCCATTGGTGCGGCGCTGACCTTGCTGATCCTGAAATAACTCACAAGGCCGGACTCCCGGCCTTTTTTCGTTTTTTAAATCGTGACAGTCACGGTGATGAACATGGATAAAACTGAACGCGAGAGGATGTTAGCCAGGCGGCGGCAAGCTCGCCGCCGCGAACGGTTACGCAATGAAGGTGTTAGCGTGACCGTCACGCTAACGCATGATGAAGCCGCGCAGCTGGAAGAACTACGGCAGGTGCGCAGGATGGGTAAACAGCCCTATTCACCAAATGAGTTTTTCCAGCTGCTGCTGATCCGCAACTGGCAACAGTGGGAGAAAGAAAAAGCCGCGCTGGGTACATGCCAGCACTGCGGAAAATCAAAAGCCGGTGGCGGCTGCGGCGGGGAGTTTCAAAAGGAAACATACCGATGCTGGCTGGCGCAGGACGCAAACGCGCTTAATCTTTAGTGTATTGTGCAATACAGAAAAGCCCGGTATTAACCGGGCTTTGTCGTTGTGGGAAGGCTTATTTTTTTTCCTGCTGCAACAGGTGATCAATCTTTGCTGCGAGTGCGTATGTTGACGGGTACACGCCTTTTGTTCGCTGGTTAGGTAACTGATTGAAGGCCATCAGGCAGGCTTCGAGAAGGTAGGTTTTCTGGCTCTCCAGCTCTGTTTTCAGCTGGGACGGTGTTGTGACTTGTGTCATTAGGCTTACTCCTGATAAGTGCCGCTTTGGGCTGTATTGCCCGGCTTTCACCGGGCGGGGTGTTTATGGCTCAATCAGGCCGGGATATGGTAATAGGCCATCTCGCGATGCAGGGCGCTTTCAAAACCTGCCTCATAGTCCCACGCCCGCCAGATAAGGCGACCATCAACAACCTGGCGGATCTCGATTTGCTCGCTATCGTAGCGGTCTGTATTGGCTACTTCGACGGTTACTGTAGGGGTGTTGTATTCGCGGATAATTGCAGCGATATGTTGTTTCATTTGGGACTCCGTAGGTTGCCGCTTTGGGCTTTGCTACCGGGCGGCGGTATTGCCTCCCGATGAAATAAGTATCGCTTTTTTCGCCCGAAAAGTCAATATTAGTAAATACAATAATTACATATATTTCATGCGGTTCTACCAACAAAAAGCGCCCCGGAAGGCGCATTGAAGGACGGCGGTTTATGCCGCACGGGCGGCGGCAAGTGCTGGCGCTCCGGTTAGCAGGGCATCACGCAAGGCCGCCAGAATAAGCAAGGGCTGCGCGTTCTCTGCACGTATCATGTGATAGATCTCTGTGAATTCTTCCGGGCTTAAAACGCCCATTCTAAAAGCGTGGTCTGCGTTGTGTTCCGCCAGCCAGATAACATCCTGCGCTTTGTACTTCTCTACATGCTTCTCCTGGCTCGCCAGGGCGCGGGTCATGCTGCGGGCAACGTAGGCGCGAGTTACGCGCTTCTCTGCGTATGGCTTGCCTTCTTCCGCTTCAATAGGTTCATGCAAGGTGTACACGGTGTAATCGTCCAGGCTTGCCGCCGGAATGTGTTGCGGGGCTGGTTCTGCGGTGACTTCGCACACTGCTGCGGCCTTCTCTGCTTCAACTGCCATATAGCCTTTCAGGCCCGTTTTCGCTGCTTTGTATGCCGCTTTGAAACAAGCCACTTCGGAAATGTCGATCCAGTAACCACAACCAAAGCCGTCCTCATAGCAAGGGCAGCTGTCATTTTCCCAGCCTGCCAGCGTCAGGATCTCGTCCATCGCTTCCAGCTCTGCCGCCGTGGCGCTCTCGATGATGAAATGATGTTTGCGGCCGCGTAAATCCGGGTTTGCTGCTGTGGTTGCTTCGCGAGTCAGTTTCATTTTTTGCTCCTTGAATGTAATCGCCGCTTTGGGCTGTGTTACCGGGCGGCGGTGCTGCCTCCCGATGAATTAAGTATCGCTCTTTTCGCCCTCAAAGTCAATATTAGTAAATACATTTATTACTTATATTTCACGTGGTTGCGCGACAGCGGAAAGGCGACAGCACCACGATGAAATGGGGCTTAAATCGTCAATCGCCGGGCCTTACCGGACCTGACGGGGATGATGCACCCACTACCACAAAACCCGACCGGAACCACCACAGCACGCCCACACACGCCGCCGCGTGGACACTGCCCCCACCCCCTCCCTGCAAAGCCCTCTTTTCAACCGACCAAAACGCCACGCCACGGCCACACATTAGCCCTGTCCCGGTGAGCGGCCTGTGCGGCGCTCTGCGACGCGCTGGGCGTGATTTCCGGGTCCGTGGTGGGTTAGCGCAGCTGACGCGCCCGGATGGGCTGTAAACGGGCTTACAGCGCCGCTGGCGACGTTGGCCGATACGATCAAATTTGCTGAATGACACTCGCAGCCGGCAGCAGCTGAGAAGCAGCTGCAGCTGGCGGGCGCCCATTTCGGCTTTTACGTTATTTCAGTGAGTTAGCGACAGCAGGCAGGGAAAACAGGCATTCAGTATTTTTGATGCCTTAAAGCCCCGTTGCGGCGCGGCCTGTGGCCGCTGCAAGCGCCGGGTTTGACGGGCTGATGCCCGTTGAGCTGCACAATCCATGTTTATCACAAGCGTCAGCGATGGAAGCCCGAAGGGGCGAGACAGCAAGGCTGGCTCGATGCGCAGCACGACGTAGCGGCCCGGAGGGAGACGCCCTATTTAGCGCCCGCCACCCATTTGTACAGACACCCAACCGACAGATTCAGATCGGCGGCAATATCCTTAACTTTCTCACCAGTCACCTTTCTGGCCGTCATTCTTTGCACGGCTTCGTCCCTGAGCGTATCAGGAACGACCTTCACCACCGGAGAATGCTTCCATATCTGATGCACCCGCGCGACCTGTGCCGCCGCCACTTTATGCAGGCGGGTACTTCGGTCCCGCTTCGGGGCGTTCCTGCGCCCTTCGGCCATGAGTGCGAGCTGGTCAGCGGGGCGAATCTCGCCCCGCCGGATACGGCGCAAAACATTTTCCCGACACTGGCGGGAATGCTCGGCGCTGGCAAGCGGCGTTTGTAGTGGTATGCCCCAGCGTTCCCGGTACTGTCTGGCGTTCATCTGGTGGGCTTTACTCAAATGAGGGGCAAGGAAAGAAAACTCTTTCCCACACTCCAGGCATCTAATTTTATCCGGCGCGTCGTCATGGTCTGCCATCGTCCGGCCTCCTTTTCGTTATGCAGGGCGGCGAATAGCCGCCCTGCAATTTAATTAATAATCCTCCCGCTGTGTCCAGCGGTTATCCGTCAAAGCCTGCTGCGCGGCGCTGCTGTCCGGGAAGTATTCAGCGGATTCCCTTGATACCGGGTAGCCTTCACTGGTCGCTGTGCCAATGTAATAGCCCTTCTGGCTTTTCAGGATCTGCAACTCCAGATCAAAACCCTGCTGTTGTGCGAGTTTTCCGGTTTCCATTTTTTTCTCCTGGCTGGCGGGGGCTTCCCCCCGCCTGTGAGTTAGTGAGATTTACGTGAAAGATAAAGCGGCAGGAAGCAATCAAGCGCATACAGGAATGACACAACCGACGCAGAACCATACAGTAACGCCAGCGGCATATTATCGGCATAGCTGAAAACGCCTGTTGATGCGGCCAGCCCCAGCACGGTAGTACACGCGCCGCCCAGCTGAACTTGTTCACGGTAGCCCTGACGAACCATAAACCACGGAAGCGCCAGCGCGGCGGCGGCAAGGATAAGCACGATTGGGATGATAATCAGATAGTTCATAGATAACTCCTTAGATGCCACTTTGGGCTGTGTTACCGGGCGGCGGTATTGCCTCCCGATGAAATAAGTATCGCTCTTTTCGCCCTTAAAGTCAATATTAGTAAATATATTTATTACATACATTTCATTAAGTTCTACCAACAAAAAGCGCCCCGAAGGGCGCTAATTTCAGCGGCTGGATTTATCCACCTTTCCCGCATTGATGCGTATTTGCGTTGCAAGCCCCCAGGTAAAGCGGTCATGCCCGCGCCCCGCCAGCGCCCCGGATTTGTACGCCTCAAGTGTCACATCAGCCGGGATAGTGGTTTCGCCGTATTCTTTGCGCAGCAGTTCGATAGATTCAGCGATCAGCGCGTCGGTCAGGTCGCGTGAGCAAAACAGGTATTTCACGCCACCATAAACACGGTGAAAGCCCGTAATGTTGTATTCGTAAATGTCCTCCATTGAGTTAACGCTGCCTTCCTCAAACTTGTCTGTAATCGCTTCTACAGCCTCTTTGGTTGGGCCATCCGTCCACGAAACATAGAGCGCGTTATAGTCACGCATACGGACAGAAAACTTCACGCCGGGGAAATGCTTTTTCAGCAGAATACGGATGTTTTTAGCGGCTAGCTTGGTGGTGTTGCTTTCGGTGGCCGTGGTCAGCAATCCAGCGTTTTCCTGGTCAGCGCTGGCGCGTTCGTTGTTAGAAGAGGTGAGGTACTGGCCGACAGTTAAAGTAGTCATAATATTACTCCTGATAATCGCCGCTTTGGGCTGTGTCACCGGGCGGCGGTATTGCCTCCCGATGAATATAAGTATCGCCTTTTTTGCCCTCAAAGTCAACATTAGTAAATATATTAATTACATATATTTCATTCGATTGCGCGACAGCGGGAAGGCGACAGCACCAGGATAAAGGGGACTCAGAACGCCAATCGCCGGGCCTTGCTCCCCCTGACCAGGGCGACACGCCCACTACCACAAAACCCGACCTGGGCCACCACAGCACGCTCACGCACGCCGCCGCGTAAACTCTGCCCCCACCCCCTCCCTGCAAAGCCCTCTTTTCAACCGCCCAAAACGCCACGCTACGGCCACACATTAGCCCTGTCCCGGTGAGCGGGCTGTGGGGCGCGTAGCGACACGCAGGGCGTGATTTCCGGGTCCGTGGTGGGTCAGCGCAGCTGACGCGCCCGGATGGGCTGTAAACGGCCTTACAGCGCCGCTGGTGACGTTGGCCGATACGATCAAATTTGCTGAATGACACTCGTAGCCGGCAGCAGCTGAAAAGCAGCTGCAGCTGGCGGGCGCCCATTTTACGATTTGCGTTATTACAGTGAGTTAGCGACAGGCAGGGAGAAAATCAGGTGTTCAGTTTTTTTGATGCGTCAGCGATGGAAGCCCGAAGGGGCGAGACAGCAAGGCTGGCTCGATGCGCAGCACAACGTAGCGGCCCGGAGGGCGACGCCCAGCGCAGAGAGGTAAACGGCAGGCACAAAAAAACCCGACTGGTGAGATCGGGCTTTAATGTTTTGCCCCAGATGGAGGCGGGAACGACCAAAACAATTGACGATAAAATATTACGTCATGAGTGCCGCAAATGCAAACCATCAGGAATAGGGTATACTGCGCGGGTCAATCTGTTGGCGTTCTTTCTCCAGCCCACCGCTTGCGCGGCGTGAACGGATTAAAGTCCTGGTTGGAAAACAGGTGGTGCTGTTTCAATGCCCTGGCTGGAGTGGGGACGACCAAAACAATTGACGTTGGGTAGCCGCTGTGACAGGCAATGTAAGGGTGATCAGCGGCGTTCCTGCTCTGTATGGAGCAAACGGATGATTAACATGTTAATCGTCGTTCTGCGGGCGGTAGTCGCAGTGTCAAACGCTGTGATAGCTGTCCTGGAACTGATCCGGCAGTTCATCGACTGACCGGAAACGTAACTAAAGGCGGGGGGCAACCACTCCCCGCCTTTTAACATCTAAACGTCGTCTTTTTCAGGCATGGCAACCCAGCATTTCGCGCCGTCATAATCGTTGCCTCCTTCAGCTATAAAAAGATGGCCGTCAGTGTCGATCGCTATCGCGCCAGGCTGTTCATGGTGCGCATCGCGCAGGCAATTTTTCCAGCCATACGCTTTCCCTTCCCATATCAGCACCACGCCGCCATCATGGCCCGGCCAGTCTCTCCGGTACGCGTCAGCTTCAGCTAAATAACGCAGGCAAGTGAAAAAGCCTGAGCGTTTTAGCTCTTTCGCGTCGGCCAGCTGCGGGAACGTCGCCCGGATAAAGCTGGCAACATCCGGCGCGGCCACCACGGTTTCATCGTCAATGACATTGCGCCGGAACTCTTTGCCGTCCTCAATAATTTTTTTTCGGAACGAGTGACGAAACACGGCAGCATAACCGCCGGACTCGTTAGCAAATACGCACGTATCCCAGCGGTGATTGCCCTTGCAGCGAAACGCTCGGTAAACCTCGCGGCCATATTTGGCCGCATCCTCTTTTTTGAAGTCGAAAGCCATATGTCAGTCCTTTTTCTCAAATACCTGTATGTATTGCCCGCAGCTGGCGCAGCAGTATTCACCTAGCCAGCGGCCATCATTATTCCAGTTATTACTCCCGCAGCGGCAGCGCACAACGCGACGCTTGCCTTCCGGCACCTGGATAGGGGGGAATATCGTTTCCTGAATGTCCGGCCAGAACCGCACGGATGCCACCCGGACCGCCTTTGTCTGGCCCGAATAGTCGAGATACCGAAACCAGACTTCACCTGTCGTAACCATCAGCATTTCTTCCTGAACGAGTAAGGCGGGCAAATGCCCGCCGCTCCTGGTTAATCTATTGCCCGAAAAATACGGCTTTGTGACTCAGGGGGGAGTGTTTCGGTAAAGTCCCGCAGCGTGTGATAGCGTTCGGCCATCGTCTCATTCACACGCTGCCAGCCACGCTCAAACGCCACGCAGCAAAAGTGGCTGTAGGCATACAGCGCAACGATAATCCCGGCTTCTTTGGCACTAACTGGTTCATCAAAATAGTTAGGGAGCGTGAGCTGGTAGCCATCCGGCGCGATGAACGCACACGCGCCGTTTTCATATGTGATGTACTCCCAGCAGCCGCCATCATAGCCAACAGCGTATTTTTTCATGAAGCTGCAAACGTAGTTTTCTGCCTGAAGATAAAACTCTGCGAACGCGTAAGGAAGGAAACGCATTTTCTGAGCGGGGCCGTAGATTTTTGCAGTGACGATATTAGACATAGTGTTTACTCCGTGGTTGCCGCTTTGGGCTGTGTTACCGGGGGCGGTATTGCCTCCTGATGAAACAAGTATCGTTCTTTTTGCTCACAAAGTCAATATTAGTAAACACATATTTTGTTAGACTTTACTCACAAGGAGTCGTATATTTTCTGTATTGCGCAATACAGAAGGAAAGCAACATGACATTGCCAACACCCGAAACCTACGAAGAACTCCAGCACGCCTATGATTTTTTTGATGAACGGCTTTTTAATAACGAGCTGCCGCCATGCCTGATCACTCTGCAACGTGAAAAGCGCACTTACGGCTATTGTTCGTTTCAGCGCTTCGCTGGCCGTGAGAGCGGGCAAATGGTCGATGAAATAGCCATGAACCCGGTGTACTTCTCCATACGCACCATCAAGGCGACGTTATCCACTCTGGTGCATGAAATGGTTCACCAGTGGCAGTTTCATTTCGGCAAGGCCGGAAGACGTGGCTATCACAATAAAGAATGGGCCGCGTTGATGGAAAGAGTCGGGTTAATGCCCTCCGATACAGGACAAGCAGGGGGAAAGAAGGTAGGGCAAAGCATGACCCACTACATCATTACCGGCGGTCCGTTTGACCAGGCGTGTGATGAACTGTTGACGCGTAATTTCCAGCTGTCCTGGATGGACCGATTTCCTCCGTATCAGCCAAAACCCGGAGCGCCGCAATCACCCAGCGGAAAGGGCTACATCGATGATGAAGATGATGGGGAGTATCAGCCGGACGATGATTACACCGACGAACCCGGCGAACTGGACGATGAGATCATCGAGGCAATGAGGTTTGTTTCGCCGCCGCCAGAAACCCCGGTAAACAAGTCCAATCGCGCAAAATACACCTGCCCGGTGTGTCATGTGAATCTGTGGGGTAAGCCGGGTCTGGTCGTGTTCTGCGGCGGGGAGCATTGCGAGAAGGCCGAACTTCAGCCCTCATAAGAAAAGCCCCTAACGGGGCTTTATTTTCATTACAGCGCGTGAATCGCATGGTTAGGGAAGGGAAGTGTGATCTTCAAAATGGAATATCATCTTCAAAGTCCGGCATCGCGCCCTGTTGTGGTTGCTGCCCTTGCGCCCCCGGTGCAGCAGCTGGCGCACCACCACCGCTAAACTGTGGTTGTTGTGGCTGTCCCCAACCACCGCCCTGACCAGCGGGAGCGCCGCCGCCCTGGCGACCACCCAGCATCTGCATAACGCCGTTCATGCTAACCACAATTTCCGTTGAGTAGCGATCTTGCTGGTCCTTATCCTGCCATTTACGGGTGCGCAACTGGCCTTCAATGTACACCTGCGAACCTTTGCGGAGGTATTCGCCTGCAATCTCGGCCAGCTTGCCGAAGATAACTACCGTATGCCATTCCGTGACTTCTTTCTGCTCGCCAGTGGCCTTATCTCGCCATGATTCAGATGTGGCAAGGCGCAGGTTAGCGACCGCGCCGCCATTAGGCATATAGCGCATTTCGGGGTCCTGGCCTAAATTGCCAACGAGAATTACTTTGTTAACACCGCGTGAAGCCATAATTTATCCTCCTGATAATGGGAAGCTGTGGGCTTCCCGGAGAAATAATTATCGCAATTTGAAGGGTTGTAGTCAATATAAGTAAACTAAATATTTACTATTATTTCTTATTCGGGTTGTTCAGCTTTGTTCTGGTTGATGGCGTATTTTTCGGCTTCCTTCAGCACCTTCAGGGCCATTGCTTCAGGGAGCCACACATCCACTTTACGAAGTTTCTCACCGCCTGCCTCTATGGTGACGGACTGATACAGATCCCAAATACGTTTCACGGTGGAACCTACGTTTTGCTTTGTCCGTCCGACACGTTCAGCCACGTCTTTATTGCTTTCTCCATTAACCAGCACTGAGTGACCGATCTCGGTAGAAAGATGGGTAAACGTCTGCATTGCGGGCAAGAGTAAATCCCATTCTTCTTGCGTCATGCTGCGGGTCTGTTTGCGGGCCATTGTCATTCCTGGTTGATAACGATTAGCCCATGATATAGCGGCCATCGCTAACGGTCAATGTTAGTAAATAATGATTTTACTCTATTGAACTAATAAAACGAAGGGGGGAGGCCGTCGCGGCAGCAACTGGCCTCCGGGTGAATCAGCGAAGGAAATGCTGATAGTTCTGGATTATAGCGAAAGTAATAGCTTTTGAAAGAGCGCCCGCAACGCTCGCCGCAAGACCTGATTAGGGAGCCGCAACGCGGCGAGTCTGTCAGGTCGAGGAAGCGTAATATCCACCGCCGTTACAGTCACGCTCTGACACTCGTTTTCCACATATTGCACCGGGTAATTATAGGATCTGTTATAGGTAGAAATTAAAGGAAAAACATAAAGGATCACCTTACAGGTTTAGGGGGGGGGCAATATAACGTGGGTTAGG
>OJVE01000121.1_pt1 | contig 39215 bp, 38 predicted proteins | sample 1600081 | NCBI WGS metagenome assembly OJVE01 (sample SAMN04436789, study PRJEB24849) | human gut metagenome | biome: human gut; feature: NICU; material: stool | host: Homo sapiens | place: USA: Saint Louis, MO | collected 2011-04-13 | reverse complement strand
GTTATTATATTTATTCTTGTTATTATAATTATAATAATCATTAAAACGTTCTATTAGTGCTGTAATTCTTTAATAATTCTCTTACCAAGAGATGCTGCTACAGCGCACAAGAAAATATCTGGACCAACGGGGATTAGGAAGCATGTAATAATAACAGCTTCGACACCAATAGGCTTACCTAAATACAGATTCATAATAAAGTATAGGTACACCATGCCAAGACCATATACAATAAATAGATTTAATATGGATCCAGCTAGCAAACGTTTAAACGATAATGTATCCATTGTCTCTGCAATGCGTCCTACTGCATACGCACCAACCATAAAGCCAATTAAATAACCAAAGGTAGGTTGCAAAATATAACTAGGACCACCACCGGACGTAAAAATAGGAACCCCAACAAGACCTAATATAATATAAATGCCAACACTAGCGGCACCTAAACGACTACCTAAAACCATGCCCGCTAATGTAGTAAATAAGATTTGCAATGTAAACGGACAATTCGGTAATGGGACCCGTATGAAAGCACCAACGGCGATTAGCGCCACAAAAAGTGCTGTCATCGTTAACTGACGGGTGGTAATGTGAGTTTGTTTTGATACAGTAGAGCTCATGGTATACCTCCATTCATAACAGACTAAGCAGGAATTTGTGCTATCAATGGAGAATAAAAATCCAAGATAACACGAAAACAAACTACTAACTATCTAAATTAAAGCACTTGTATTTTTAATTGTCAACTATAACGATTGACTTTTAGTTTACTATATAGTCTAATATTATATATACTATGTTTTTTGTACTTTTTAATTTTGACTATAGCTAATAGTTATTATCAATAGTTCATAATAACTAAAAGATATACTCATCTTCATACAGAAATCATTTAATTTCATCTTATTTTCATATAACAATATTAAATTATACGTAAGTAGATTGAGTAAAATCTACTTTCACAAAATCGTAACTAAACAAAAATTATACTTTGGTATCAGGAGGCATTGCTTATGAAAAATGTTAAGAAAGTATCTAAAGTACTATGTGCATTTGGCGTTAGTACAATATTATTAGCAGGTGTAGTTGGTGCAGCTAGCAACCATGGTTACAACAACCATAGCAACTGGAATGGTGTTGGTAGCGTTGTTCCATCCGCACAAGCTAACTATTCTGTTGATTATATGGGCGCTATTACAGTATTCCAACAACAATTCCCTGGCGCTACTGTAAAATCTATTTCCTATGACGCAAAACACAATCCTTACTATGAAGTAGAAGGTTATTATGGCAACCGTGAAGTAGAAATTAAAGTAGACGAAGCATCTGGTCAAATCGTTGGTAAAGAAGTAAAAGGTTACTCCAAAGCTTCTAAAACAATTAACGTTCAAAACATCATCATTCCTGAAGTAGCTGAAACAAAAGCTATGGAAAAAGTTGGTTCTGATTTCCAAACTATGGATTGGACTGTTGAACGTGAAAACGGCAGAGTTGTATATGAATTCGATATGACAACTGGCGGCGGTAAAAATGCTGAAGTAAAAGTAGACGCTACATCCGGTAAAGTTATTAGCGCTAAAGTTAAAAACACAAAATACTAAGATTTTTCTTGCATCAAGTGAAACCCTATCCTAACCCACTTAGATGACACACTACACATATAACACACATACTATACACACTGTATCCTTTGGATACACTCTCTAACACACTCTCAGAGAGCCCGTAACACTAACCACGGGTTCCCTAACATCCTATCTCACACAATAGGAAAACGGTCTGTGCACACACCACAGACCAAACGTTACACACACTATACTCCCTTAAAGGCCTTGGATCATTGAATCCAAGGTCTTTTTATATATCCATTCTATCAAGGTTGTATTACACCTATACAACTTTTTATTCTTATAAAATTAGCACATACTAACAAAAAGACCTCCCAACGGGAGGTCTTTTGTATAAGTTTTATAGGTTTGATAGTTATGTGTTCTATTTCTTAAGCAAAGTTCAGCTTAAGGATGTCATTTGTAAGTTCTGAAAGTTTGATCTATAGTTTTCAAACTAAAGGTGTGAAAGATTAAGCTTTATCTAAAGCTTGTGCTAAGTCTTCGATGATGTCATCTACATTTTCAAGACCGATAGACAAACGAATCATGTCTGGTGTTACGCCAGCAGATTTTTGTTGTTCTTCGTTAAGTTGTGCATGTGTTGTGGATGCAGGATGGATAACAAGAGATTTAGCATCTGCTACGTTGGCAAGGTTGGAGAAGATTTCCAAGGAGTCAACAAGTTTAATACCTGCTTCTTTACCACCTTTTACGCCGAATGTGAATACAGCACCAACACCTTTAGGGAAGTATTTATCAGCTAATGCTTTGTATTTGCTGTCTTCTAATTCTGGATAGCTTACCCATGCTACCTTAGGATGTTTGCTTAAGAAATCTACTACTTTACGAGTATTTTCAACGTGACGTTCTACGCGCAAAGACAATGTTTCGATACCTTGCAAGATTTGCCAAGATGCAAGCGGTGTAATGCATGCACCTGTATCGCGAAGCAATTGAGCGCGAATTTTTACAGTAAATGGAATTGGTAGATCACCATACACTAAACCATTATAGTGTTCATCCCCTTCAGAGAAGCCAGGAAATTTACCAGAACCTTTATAATCAAATTTACCAGATTCTACAACTACGCCAGCCAATGTTGTACCGTGGCCACCAAGATATTTAGTAGCAGAATGAATAACAACGTCAGCCCCATGCTCCAATGGACGGAACAAATATGGAGATGCAAATGTATTGTCTACAATCAAGATGATATTGTGTTTGTGTGCAATATCAGCTACTGCTTGTACATCGATAAGATTAATACCAGGGTTACCAATAGATTCGATATAAACGGCTTTAGTCTTTTCATCGATAGCTGCTTCAAATTCTTCCAAATGATCGGGATTTACGAATTTAGTTTGAATCCCCAATCGAGGCAATGTAGCAGTAAACAAATTATAAGTACCACCGTACAATGTAGATGCTGATACGATATTATCACCAGCGTTAGCTACGTTCAAAATGGAATATGTAATTGCTGCAGAGCCAGATGCTACAGCTATACCGCCTGCGCCACCTTCAAGTTCTGCCACACGAGCATCCAATACATCGGTTGTAGGATTGCCAAGGCGGGAATAAATGCCACCAGGATTAGTCAACGCAAAACGACCCGCTGCTTCCTCAGCATCTTTAAATACGAAAGATGTAGTTTGATAAATAGGCACTGCGCGAGCACCTGTTGGATCCACCGTATGTCCGGCATGTAATTGTAATGTTTCAAATCTGTATTGCTTACTCATTATGATAACTCCTTTATATTAATTATATTTTAAATTCATTCTTTATACCTAGTATAGTACTATGCTTTAAAAAATATGTCTACTATTTTTTACATGGTCTTCTCCATAACTTTAAACTATGGTGGACAAAGGAGGATAAAAGCTTTTACCAAAGACTCTAATGCGAGCTAAATCATTTTATGAAAAATAAAATCCCCTAATTACTTCCAAAGAACTAGATCCCTTGAGAGATGTTAGAAGTAATTAGGGGTACATAGTACTATCAATAGATTAGAAATAAGTACTTACATTTAGATGTAAGCGCCTAAATTTTTATCCCGTTCAAATTTCATTTTTTGGATTTGTTCAATGATGTACGGTGTTTCTTGGTATACATAGTAGTTCAACCAGTTTGTAAATAATAGTGTACTTACAGAGCGCCAGCGTACGATGGGACGTTGTTTCGGATCATTATCTGGGAAGTAGTTTTCAGGAACCGCAATATCCATACCTTTTTTGATATCCCGCACGTACTCACGGTTAAGTGTATCCCAATCGTATTCAGCATGACCAAATACAAAGATATGTTTATTATCTAAGCTACGAACGATAGCAGCACCTGTTGGTTCAGACCCAGCCAAGAGTTCTAAGTCACGATTTTCCTTAATTTGTTTCAAAGAAACTGTAGTGTGCCGAGAGTGTGGCATCCAAAACTTTTCATCAAATCCACGCATGAGTACTGGTCGATCATTATAAATATCATGTTCGTACACACCAAACAGTTTTTCATCCATAACGGATTTATTAATACCAAAGTGATGATATAAGCCAGCTTGAGCCCCCCAACAGATATAGAAGGTCGAATATACATGTTCTTCGCCCCAGTTCATGATTTCTACGAGTTCAGACCAATAGTCTACCTCTTCAAAAGGCATTAACTCTACAGGAGCACCGGTAATAATCATACCATCAAAGAACTGGTCTTTTACTTCATCAAAGGTGCGGTAAAAGGTTTCTAAATATTGTTCATCTGTATTTTTAGCCTTACGAGATGCGGTATGCAACAATGTTAAATTAACTTGCAATGGGCTATTACTGAGAGCACGCAAAATTTGCGTCTCCGTCACTTCTTTAGTAGGCATCAAATTGACTAGCAAAATTTGCAAAGGTCGGATCTGTTGATTCTCCGCCCGTTCAGTATCCATAACGAAAATATTCTCTTGAGCTAATTTCGTAATGGCCGGTAAATTTTTTATTACTTTAATAGGCATAATATCACCTCTACACACTAAACAATTTGATAACCTAATCTAAATAATTTAACTAAGCTAGTTAAAAACCTCTCGCCTCATAGGCACGACGCCAAGCTTCGAGCCCTTCTTTTAAAATTTTACGAGGACAAGCAACATTAATGCGTTCAAAATCCTCCCCATCGACACCAAACATAGATCCTGTATCAAGCCATAACTTAGCTTCATTGATGATCCATTCGTCTCGCTCTTTAGGGCTAAGTGGCAATTGAGAGCAATCTAGCCACATGAGATATGTCCCTTCAGGACGATATACATGAATCTTTGGCATATATTTTGCTACATAGTCGATGGTAAATTGAATATTGTCTTGAATATATTCTTTCAATTCATCAAGCCAAGGAGCCCCTACTTTGTAGGCCCCTTCACAGCCCACAATCCCCATCGTGTTCAATTGGCTATAACCAGCACGGTCGATTTCTTTGATGAAACGGCGGCGTAAGGAATCATTAGGAATGAAAATATTACTTACTTGTAAGCCTGCAATGTTAAAAGTCTTACTAGGCGCTGTACATACAACACAGTGTTCTGCATAGCTTTCACCAAGGTCCGCAAATACCTTATGCGTATGCCCTTTCCATACAAAATCCGCATGAATTTCATCGCTCACGATGAGCACATTGTGTTTAATACAAATATCACCGAGGTGTTTCAACTCGTCTTCAGTCCACACGCGCCCTACTGGATTATGCGGATTACACAAGAGGAATAATGTTATATTCTCCTCAATGATAGCTCGCTCAATGCCTTCAAAGTCGATAGTATATCTCTCTTCGCCTTTGATGAGTGGCACATTGATAAGACGACGATCGTTGTCATCAATAACCATGCTAAATGGGTAGTACACCGGTTGATTGATGAGTACACCTTCACCCTCCTTGGTGAAAGCTCGAACCGCCATCGCCAAAGCAAATACGATACCTGGCGTTTTAACGAGCCATTTTTGTTCTGGAATCCAGCTAAAACGAGTGCTAAACCAATTTTGTAACACATCAAAGTATTCGTCGTCGGACTCGGTATAGCCGAACACACCATGGTTTACGCGGTCTAATAAGATTTGCTTCAATTCAGGTGGAATTTCAAAATCCATATCCGCTACCCAGAATGGCAACACATCAGCTGGTTTACCGCGCTTAACAGCAAAATCGTATTTCAATGATTTTGTATTCGTTCTATCTAAAATTTGATCAAAATTATATTGTCCCATAGGAACTCCTTTATTTATTAAAAGCTTGTTCCAAATCTGCAATCAAGTCTTCTGTATCTTCAATTCCTACAGATAAACGCAACAAACGACGTGTAATACCTTTACGTTCTGCATCTTCCGGTTTTAAATCTGGATGTGTTTGCGTTACAGGATATGTCAACAAGGATTCTGTACCACCAAGGCTTTCAGCGAATTGAATAAGCTCAATACCTTCTAATACTTGTTTAGCAGTTTCTTCGCTATCTACTTCAAAGGATAGCATGCCGCCAAAGCCTGTTGTTTGGGCTTTATTGATTTCATAACCAGGATGTTCTGGAAGGCCTGGGAACAAAACTTTAGTTACTTTTGGTTGTTTTTTTAGCCATTCAGCAAGAGCAATGGCATTCTTTTGATGTTGCTCCATGCGTAGAGCCAATGTTTTTACACCGCGAATAACGAGCCAGCTATCCATAGCAAATAAACATGCACCTACGGTTTTATATGTTAAACGCAATTTTGCAGCGATTTCTTCGTCTTTTACAATAGTAAAACCAGAAATTACATCGTGATGACCACCGATGAATTTTGTACCACTATGAACAACAATATCGGCACCCAAGGTCAATGGTTTTTGGAAGTATGGGCTCAAGAAGGTATTGTCGATGATTACTAGCGCATTGCGTTCGTGAGCCAATGCACAAAGTGCACGAATATCGGTTATCTCCATCATAGGATTTGTTGGTGTTTCAATATATACAGCCTTTGTATTCGGTTTAAAAGCCGCTTTCACCGCATCAAGATCAGAAGTGCCTACATACGTAAACTCGATACCATTTTGCTCGTAAATATTCGTGAACATGCGGATAGAGCCACCATACAAGTCATCACCCAAGATGATATGATCCCCAGGGGAGAATAGATGGAATACTGCGTCCACAGCTGCCATACCGGAGGAAAATGCCAATGCATCTGTACCTTCTTCAAGGCCAGCTATCAATTGTTCCAAACGGTCGCGCGTTGGATTAGACTCGCGCGAATATTGATAACCTGTTGTATCCCCCAACTTTGGATGGGAAAATGTACTAGACATATAGATTGCAGGGGAAATTGCACCAGTACTATCTGGTTTGCCACTGCCGTGAACACATTTTGTATTAAATTTCATTCCTATCAACTCCTCATATTTGTATACAATATATTAATTATAAAAGTAGACAATAATTACGGTCAACAAAAATGGGCACTCATAGGTCTTGAGTGCCCTTAAAAGGTCATATATATTTTGAATGGGTTGTCATAACTATAAGTTAAGTTCACCTAATATTTAGTGCGTTTTGTAATAAGTAATGTCAAAATTATACCTAATGACGAAGTTACCAATTGCGGCCAACTAGATACGAAAAGCATGGTATTTACAATCTTTGGTGGAAATTGGAACAAGGAGAAGAACAAGGAATACCCTCCAAAGAGTACGCCGGCTTTTACCAAAGCAGCCACAATGATAAGCAATGCCTTTGGTTTATGTTCTAACCAGTGGGCTACGAATACATACGCAGTCGTACCAAGAGCCGTAATCAAAATAAATGGTGGCAACGGCAACATACCTTGTAAATGCGCTACTACTGGAGCAATCCAGGCGATGACGAGTCCATTCTTCCAACCATAGCGCCACGTTGCAAGCACAAATGTAGCAGATGTAATGGAACCGATGAGGAACATACTCACCTGGTTTGGAATAAATGGAAACATGAGGCGCAAGCTTTGCGCCAATAAGGCAACGGCCAATAAAAGACCTGTACCTGTAATAGATTTTGTAGACATAAGAACCTCCTACTATACAATATAAACATTCGAAGAGGTACCTACCTCACACTTTTAAGTTAAGCTTCTACAAATAATAAACGCGCCCGATCATACACCCAATTATAAATATACGTATAACCTAAGATGACTAATGTCATCGTTATATCTGTAACAAAGGCCATCCAAAAGCTCATATGCATCATGTACATAATAATCGGTACCGTGGCAAGCATGAATAAACCTTCAAACAACACCGCATGAACTGTACGGATTACAGGACCTCGTGCTAATCGATCACCTGGTACTAGTTTATCAAATATCCAGTTAAACACAAAATTCCAAACCATAGCCAGTAAGGAAAAAATAACCATCAAAGCAAGAGGCTGACCCTCATGAGGAACAAACTGCATCACCGACCAGCCAATCATAACACAGCCCAACTCATATAAAATCGACTGTACAACACGCTCTGTAGCAGACATAATAATAAACCACCTCCATCAGAAACCCCAAATAAAGATATTTACTATCACATCAATATTATATTTATTTTCTTAGATTTGTCGAGCTCTGTCGAGTTATGCCATTTTCGGATATAAGGAAAGCCCCTCGTAGTGTTCTGTAAGCTCTACTTGCTTTTTCCAAAGTGAGTATTGCCATTTCAGGATAAAAAAGCCGCCATATGTCTGTCCAGCGACTTGCAGCGAATGGAGCGCAGAGAGACATATGGCGGCGGAAAGCTATCCTAAAAGTGGCATTACGAACTGAATCCATGGAATACCCACCACAATGAATATAGCAAGGTAGATAATCCCAAAGATAGCACCTAGTTTCCAAAATTCAGGGCCTTTATTATAGCCACTAGCAAACCAAATTGGGCTATGACCAGTACCATAAGGGGTAAGAATCCCCATAATTCCCATTGGTACTAAAAGAATCAACATAACTTGAGCTGGATCAACACCAGGAATCTGAAGAATTAAAGTAGCAAACAAACCTACCATAGCTGTTACATAAGCGGTGCCAGAAGCAAAGAAGTAACGAAGTAAGCAAAATGCTAATAACAAGCCAAGAACAGCCATTGTTGGATCTAAAGAAACTAAAGAACCACCTGCAGATTTAGCAAGCCATTCCAAGAAGCCTACATTCTTAAGCCCAGAAGCCATCGGCACAAGTGTGGCAAACCAAGTCAAAACATTCCATGCTGGTTTGTTAGCAAGGAAATCTTGCCAAGTCATAATCTTAGTAAAAATCATCAAGATAATAACAATTAAAGCCGTTGTAGTTGGGTTGATTTTAAATGTAGAAGCCCCAATCCACAATACAAGAGCTAACACAGAAATCAAGGCCATAAAGATTTCACTGCGTGTCATGGAGCCTAATTTCTTATATTCATCCTTTGCCCATGCTGCAATTTCAGGGGAACCTTTTACCTCTGGTTTGCAGAATACATACGTCAACAATGGTGTAATGATAAATAGAATAATACCTACTGGCAAGAATGCTAAGAACCATGTACCCCAGTTGGCAGCTACGATACCCGACTTAGCAGACAATTCAAGAGCCAATGGATTTGGCGCCGCACCAGTCAAGAAAATAGAACTAGATACACAAGTTGTTGCCAATGCTACCCAATTTAAATAAGAACCAATTTTACGAGGATTCTTGTCTGGATAAGAATCGAACATCGGACAAATACTAGATACAATTGGATAAATCGTACCACCAGAACGAGCCGCATTACTAGGAATAAATGGAGCCAACACAAGGTCAGTAATAGCAATGGCATAACCAAGGCCTAAAGAGGACTTTCCAAGTTTGGCTACGAGGAACAATGCAATACGTCGACCAAGACCAGAATTTTCATAACCGATACCGATCATAAATGCTGCGAATATCAACCACACGATGGCATTAGAGAAACCGCTAAGCCCCCAGCTGATAGCTTGAGCATCCGTAATAGCCTTTGCTACACCAGTTGCTTTATCCACAATAGGTGCTGGACCAACCTTAAATAACATAGATACGGTAACAGCAATGATACCGATAAAAGCGGGTGGGATTGGTTCTAAAATCAACCCCACCACGAGGCCTGCAAAAATACTTACATAAATCCAAGAATTTGGACTAAGGCCTTCAGGCGCACCGATGAGCCATACAAGAATAGCTACTACAAGCGGTGCGAATAATTTCCAATTCAACTTCATTAGGAACACTCCTTACTAAAAATAAAACTACAAAATTGCAAATACAGTATAGCAGAATATTTTTAGTGAAAATATAATATTCGTCATAATACTTATTGATTGATACTAAACTTTTAGTAATAGTTTTTACTAGATATTTTTGGTTTTATACAATATAATATAAACATCGAAAATTACTAATATATCGAAAGATATGTCGAAAGGATTGAAATGAAGTTAATTTCTAGTTATATAAAACCTTTATGGTTCTCTATTATCATTGTGTCACTTCTTTCGTTACTCAATGTAGCAGGCACTTTATATATACCAACCTTAACAGCTACCATCATCAATGACGGTGTCCTCCATGGTGATTTAGAGATGATTACTAACTCTAGTGCAACGATGCTTATCGTTGCACTATTAACAGTATCGTCTGCCATCCTCGGTGTTGCTATGAGCGCTCATATTTCAGCCTCTATAGGCAAAGTATTGCGCGACAATTTAGTGAAAGCTATACAAGCCTTTTCATTACGCGACTTTACACACTTTGGTACAGGCACCATACTTATGCGGGCCAGTCGAGACGTTGAGAAAATTCAATCAGTTCTAGGAGAAGGTTTAAATATGATTCTCCCTATGCCTCTCATGATATGTATTGGTCTAGGACTAACCTTCTATAAGAGCTGGCAACTAGGTCTCGTCATCCTCGCTGTTATGGCGTTCATGATACTAACCATAATCTTTATTGAAAGTCGCGCCTTACCTATTATTAAGACTCTGCAACTAAAATTAGATACTATTACCGATATGGTACGTGATCATATTGTGGGCATGCCTGTTATACGAGCTTTCAATAGAAGACATTACGAAAATACTAAAGAAATAAAAATTTTTACAGAAACAGCTCAACTAAATAAAAGATTACGCCAAACCTTTGCTATTGGTTTACCGACTATATTAATTCTCTTTAACATGAGTACCGTTGCTATCCTTTGGCTCGGAGGCTATAACGTAAGCATAGGTTCCCTACAAATAGGTGACATTATGGCCGTTATTGAATACGCTAACCTTATCCTCTTAAGTATGCTCATGGCTATTTTCGTCATCATAGATATACCCGAAGCTATCGTATGTTACACCCGCATTCAAGAGTTATTGGAACACGAAAACTCAGATACATTTCCTGAACCATATAATAAAAATACAAATTTAAACACCCATTATATAGTTGGCCAAGAAGATAGCAGAAAATTTGTAGATTTGGCATCGGCATCGGCATCGGCATCGGCATCGGCATCGGCATCGGCATCGGCATCGGCAAACGATGATACTCCACTTCTGGAATTTCGCAATGTTACGTTCCGTTACGATAATGCAGAATCGCCGGCTTTAGAAAATATTTCCTTTACCGTTCATCACGGTGAAACATTGGCTATTATGGGTGACATTGGTTCTGGTAAAAGTACGATTACAAACCTAATCCCTCGCCTATTCTCCATTGAGTCTGGAGACATTCTCTTCAAAGGCAAATCCATCTATGAATGGAATGTAGATGACTTACGCTCACGCATCGGTTATGTCCCACAAAAAGCCTACTTATTTACAGGGACTGTAGAAATGAACATCCGTTACGGTGCTGCACCAAGCCAAGATATTTCAGTTCAAGATATAGAAAATGCATGCCGATTATCTAAGGCGGATGAATTTATTAGTCGCCTTGAAGGTGGTTACCAATATATCGTCTCCCAAGGTGGTACTAATCTATCTGGAGGTCAACGCCAACGTCTTGCCATGGCTAGAGCGCTCGTGCGCAAACCTGATTTATTTATATTCGATGATAGTTTCTCTGCTCTCGACGGCACCACAGAGCGTGCCGTTCGCACCGTATTACATGAGGAATTGCAAAAGGACAATCGCCCCGCTCTCATCTCTGTAGAGCAAAAGGTAAGTGCTGCAAAAAAAGCAGACCACATCTTAATCATCAACAGAGGTCAAGTGGCAGGGTATGGCACTCATGATGAGTTAGCTGAAAACTCTACCGTATATAAACAAATTTTAGCATCTCAGGAGGTGACAGAATGAGCCCATTACGTCGTTTCCTAATCGATTCTAAAAGCCAATGGGGGTGGCTGGCACTACTCATCTTAGCCCTTATCACAGCAGCTATGTTTGAGGTATCAGCTCCAGTATTACTTGGCAAGGTCGTAGATGCTATTATTAGCGGATTACAAACAAACCAAAACATTAATACCATATTCGCCTCTATTGATACAATCATCCTCTGGCTTATCGCCATCTATGGAGGTCATGCTTTATTCACATACTTCGGCGAATACATGATGGCCTCCATTGGATCAAAAACAGTACTCGCCTTGCGTACACGCATGAGTACTCACTTATACTCATTGCCTATCGAATACTTTCACGATCACCAACGTGGTGATCTTCTAAGCCGTCTAACCTCTGATTTGGATGCCGTTGCTGAAACGATAGGTGAAGGTGTGCCCGGTCTCGTGTCCGCCATTATCGGAATCATCGGCGCCACTGCAATGATGCTCTGGATCAGTCCAATTTTGGGAACATCCATTATCGTCATCATACTGATTGGTATCGTATGCTTAACGTGGCTATCTAAACGAGCCCGCCGCGTGTATCTTAGAAATCAGAATGCATTAGGAGCTTTCAACAGTGGCATAGAAGAAATCGTTGTAGGCAAGCCAATTATTCAAACCTTTAGTCTAGAAGAGACTACAACTCGCCAAGTAAATATACTGAATGACAATCTATTTAAAAGTATGCGAAGTGCTGCTTTCACCAGTCAGCTTGTAGAGCCTCTCGTAAAATTTTTAAATCAATTTACCTATTGCCTCGTCGCTATTCAAGGCGGTCTCATGGTATTACGTGGGTCCATTTCCATTGGGGATATTCAGGCATTCTTCCTCTATGTAGGTCAGGTATCCGATCCCCTATCTCGTAGTTCCTATATTATGACAAAATTCCAAGAAACCGCTGCGGCCTTAGGCCGTATTTACGAGGTAATTGATGCCCCATCTGAAATTGATGATGGAAAATTGACATTATCCAACAGCTCATCAAAAACTGATAGAGACGCTATTAGTACTAACACATCTATGACGGCCAATCAACCAAGTAATCAAGCTCATATGGGGACAATTGATTTTGAACATGTTGATTTTGGTTATACACCGTCCAATGTGTTTATGAAGAATATTAATATTCACATTCCAGCTGGCTCTATGGTAGCCATCGTAGGTCCTACCGGAGCTGGCAAATCTACATTAGTGAATCTCATCATGCGCTTCTATGACATTAAAAATGGTCGCATCACTATTGACGGTGTAGATATTCGGGATTTGTCTCGTGAAAGCTTACATAATACGGTAGGAATGGTATTGCAAGACGCTTGGATTTTCACGGGTACTATCGCCGATAACATTGGCTACGGCAAGCCAAATGCTACACGTGAAGAAATCGAGTATGTCGCAAGGCTTGCCATGGCAGATCACTTTATCCGTACATTACCCAATGGATATGATACGATGCTCAACCGAGGTGGTGATGATCTCTCCCAAGGTCAACGCCAATTAATTACCATCGCTCGGGCCTTCTTAGCTGATCCTAGCATTCTCATCCTTGACGAAGCAACGGCTAACGTAGATACCCGTACCGAAGTAGAGGTTCAAAAAGCGATGAACACACTCCTCAAAGGTCGAACCAGTATCGTTATCGCCCATCGCTTATCCACAATAAAAAATGCGGACTTCCTACTAGTGGTAGAAAACGGTACCATTGTAGAACAAGGGACACATGATGAACTCATGGCACTTAACGGATACTATAAAAAACTATATGAAAACTATGCTGTAGGAATGACAGTATAGGGCAAATAAAAAACGTACACAAGCACGCTTCATTGGTCTAGTTCCATTTTGGATAGTACCAAAGTCGCTGTGCTATGTACGTTTTTTTATATTTAATCTAATCATCTATATTGATTGAAAAGGTATAAAGATCCTAGTATAATAGGCGCTCCTATATAGAGGCCCATATTAGGTATTTCCCCCAACAAGAATGCTGCTACAATAGCTGCCACTATAGGCGAGATATACATAAAATTAGTTACATCTGAAACCTTTTCCGCATGTTCCAAAGCATAGCTCCAGAATACAAAACCTAATGCACTGGATAAAAATGCTAAATAGGCCATGGCAAACTTTGCGCTAATCGGCGATACTACAATCATTTCCAAGGCATATTCTGCAAATGGCAATGCCATAATAGCCCCCGTAAACATAGACCACATAGCAATGGTAATAGGCTTATGTCCTTTTAAACTAAGTCCACGATTTAGAATATTATACACTGCAAAGAGTATCATCCCTAACAAAGTCCACAAGGCTCCTACAGGAATAGTAAGGGCGGAATTCCATAGAATGATTATGGCTACACCTATAAATGCAGTTATGGTAAATAGCCACCCTATGGGTCGTATTGTATCCTTATAAATAATCATGGCCATCAGTGCTGTCGTCATCGGAGTCAAGGCCATAATAATACTGGATGTGGCCGCTGGAATTGTGCGCAAGCCTTCATTAAAAACAACTTGGTAAAGAAAATTCCCTGTAGCACCTAACAGAATATATAGTCCCCACTCACGCCATGTTGTCGGTATATGTAGCCCTTTTACAACACCGATTACCAGCATAAGTAAAGCACCACCCATGACCCTTGCCACAGACAATGTCAATGAATCTACTGACTGTAATGCAATTTTACTGAAAGGAAATGCAGTAGCCCACACCGCAATAGTAGCAGAAGCACCTAAAAGTGCTTTCTTTCGATTTGTCATTACCATCCACCTTTCAACAGCATTCGCCTATACAAGCTTATAATCCACTTTGATCCACGTATATTCTATCCAGATTATTTCTATCTTGATTCATTCTACCAAGATCATGTTATCTACATGTTTTATAGCTTAATAACACTATCTCAATAGTACCATAATATACCCCTAACACTACAATAAATTTAATCATACTTTTTATTCCTATGAAGGGGCTGATTTCTTCCTTATAGGACCTACAAAATGTGTAACAAAGTCGTTGGAACAAGTAATAACGCTTTATGAAAACTATGTAGCAGATATGTCTATGTAGTTAATACAACTATTCACTTAACTTGACTATTGTAAGTTCACTATTGATTCCATTAATTTCAATTTGATTTTCTGATTCAGACACAGAAAAATCGTCTACAAGATGTCCACCTTCTTCAAAGAGCAATTTAGTGCGAATACCTTTTTTCACCGCTTTGAAAGCATACTCGTGAGAGACATGCAGCCGAGATTTCGCCGATATCTGATTCACATCAATTCGCCCCGTATAATCCGCTACATATATCTCCATTGGAGAGTTATTATCCAGCTCTATATGACTGTTACCGCCGGCAATATAAATTTCTTTAGCCGCTCCATCTAGCTCAAACTTTTCACTAATAATATCAAAAAGCTCTAGCTTTTCACAATGGGTCGCTAGCTCCGTATCTCCCATATATTTTTCAGGCAAATTTATAAAAATCGACAAATGTTCTTTTACAAGCTCTTCAGATAAGGGTTTGGAACGATTTACATCCACATCGATACGCCTTTTGATATCATCGATTTTTACTTTTACCAGTTCCGTCAAATTTTCAATAATATCACTGACCAGTTGAACCTTTATCTTCTCACCCTCTCCAGCTCTCATTTTTACGCGATTAACAGAACCCAGTTTAATGTCGAAATGTTTTATCTCATCGATATCGTATTCTACGATACTTTCATAAGGATATCGAGGTTTAACCGTTTCTTCTGAAAGCAATTCATCCACAGAGACATTGAATACAGCTGAAAGGGCCTTTAAATTTGAAATATCCGGCATTCCATTGCCCGATTCCCACTTTGTTATGGCCTGTCTCGACACATTGAGCGTTTCTGCTAATTTTCCCTGAGATAATCCAGATTGTTTTCTATACTCCCGTAATTTTTCATTAAAATCCATAATGTGACCTCCTATTTTAGGCAATATCAGTTACTCTTCAACAAGAGCTGCTCAGAGTATAGTATATGATGTCAGTGAAGAAAAGAAACGCTTGTTTTCCTGGCTGGCAACGTTCCGTAGCATTCCAATATGCGTGCATTTATAAAGACTTACAGGCTAATTCTGTACAAGATGTAAACGGCCTCCGAACAATACACAAATATAAACTATCCAATCATACTATTGAATAATCCGCCTTCATCCTCTTTAATGAAATTTTTATTCCCTTTATTAATATTGATATGCAATTTCATATTATTATGTATACATCAAGTGAGATCACAAAAAGAAAAAACTTATATAATCCTCTATATACAAGCAAACGTCAACAATTCAGCTTATGGAATTTTATGAGATACTTCACAAAATCGCATAGTATGTATTGAAAATCTATATCATCTATTCATTGTAGAATTGCTACAAACATTGTACACTATAGGCATAGAAATCTATAGTTATATCCTTTTATGGAGGTGCAAAATGCAACATACTGCATGGAAAGATTTTAACACAGGTGTGTGGGATAAAGCCGTTGATGTACGCGACTTTATTCAAAGAAACTATATTCCCTATGAAGGGGACGATTCCTTCCTTGCTGGTCCTACAGAACGAACAACAAAATTGTGGGAACAAGTAATGAAGCTTTATGAAGAAGAACGTGAAAAAGGCGGCATGCTCGATGCTGATACTTCCGTGGCCACACACATTACTGCCCATGCGCCAGGATATATCGACAAAGAACTTGAAACAATCGTTGGTTTGCAAACTGACAAACCTTTAAAACGCGCTATGTTCCCATATGGTGGCTTGCGCACAGCAAAATCCGCTATCGAAGAATACGGATTCAAAATGGATCCGCAAACAGAGGACTTCTTCAAGAAACATCGCAAAACTCACAATGATGGCGTATTTGATGTATATACTCCAGAAATGCGTGCTGCACGTACAGCTCATATTGTAACTGGTTTGCCAGATGCGTACAGCCGCGGTCGTATTATCGGTGACTATCGCCGTATCGCTCTTTACGGTGTTGATTATCTCATTGAAGATAAAAAAGAACAATTTAGCATCACAATGGGTGACATGCTAGAGGATGTCATTCGCGACCGTGAAGAAATACAAGATCAAATCCGTTCTTTGAAAGAATTGAAAGAGATGGCAGCGTCCTATGGCTATGATATTTCCAAACCAGCTAAGGATGTTCGTGAAGCTATGCAATGGATTTACTTCGGCTATCTTGGTGCCATTAAAGAGCAAAACGGTGCTGCTATGTCCATTGGCCGTAACTCCACATTCCTCGATATCTATGCGGAACGAGACCTTCGCAACGGCACATACACAGAGGAACAAATCCAAGAATTCGTAGACCATTTCATCATGAAATTGCGCATGGTTCGCTTCGCACGTATCCACGAATACAACAATTTGTTCACAGGTGACCCTGTTTGGACGACTGAATCCATCGGTGGTATGGGTACTGACGGCCGTACATTGGTGTCCAAGATGTCCTTCCGTTACCTACATACATTGACTAACCTTGGTCCTGCTCCAGAACCAAACCTCACTGTATTATGGTCCCCTCGCATGCCTATCGGTTTCCGCCGTTTCTGTGCGAAATTATCCATCGAAACATCTTCCATTCAATACGAAAACGACGAATTGATGCGTCCTAACTCTGGTGATGACTACGCAATCGCATGTTGTGTATCCCCAATGCGTATTGGTAAAGAAATGCAATTCTTCGGTGCTCGTTCCAACTTAGCTAAATGCTTGCTTTACGCAATCAATGGCGGTGTTGACGAAAAGTTGAAGAAACAAATTGGTCCTAAATACCGCCCTATCACTTCCGAATACTTAGAATTTGACGAAGTATGGGAAAAATTCGACGACATGATGGAATGGTTGGCAGGCGTATATGTAAATGCATTGAACATCATTCACTACATGCACGATAAATATGCTTATGAAAAACTAGAAATGGCATTGCATGACCGCAAGGTAACTCGTTGGTTTGCAACTGGTATCGCTGGTTTATCCGTAGTAGCAGACTCCTTATCCGCTATTAAATATGCTAAGGTAAAACCTATCCGTGACGAAAATGGCATCGCTGTTGATTTCGAAATCGAAGGTGACTTCCCTAAATATGGTAACGATGATGACCGTGTAGATAGCTTGGCAGCAAAGGTTGTTTCCACATTTATGAACAAGATTCGTAAACATCCTACATATCGTCAATCTGTTCCAACTATGAGCTTGTTAACAATTACTTCCAACGTAGTATATGGTACTGCTACAGGTTCTACTCCAGATGGTCGTAAAGCTGGCGAAGCTTTCGCGCCTGGCGCGAACCCAATGCACGGTCGTGATTCTCACGGTGCCGTATCCTCGTTGGCATCCGTAGCTAAAATGCCATGGCGTGATTGCTCCGATGGTATTTCTAATACCTTCTCTATCATTCCGGACGCATTAGGTAAATCTGGTGAAACATTTGTTTCCGTTAGCGATTTTGATATTGAGTTAGATCCATCTCAATTGCCTAACAGCAATACAAACTTCGCATGCAGTGAACCAAATGTTACTATAGAGGAAGATAAATAAAATCTTCCACAGTATCGGATTGCTTTCACCGGCACCGATACGTGTGTTAGTCTTGGTTGAAAGGAGGTTATACCCATGAGCAACCAACAAGTTGATAACTTGGTAGAGTTATTGGATGGTTATTCCCAAAAGGGCGGCCATCATTTGAACGTTAACGTGTTCACTCGTGAAACATTGTTAGACGCTCAAAAACATCCTGAGTTGTACCCTCAATTGACGATTCGTGTATCCGGTTATGCGGTGCACTTCAACAAATTGACAAAACAACAACAGGACGAAGTTATTTCCCGTACATTCCATCAACGTATCTAATCGAGGTTTCCTATGACTGGACGTATTCATTCGGTTGAAACGATGGGTACGGTTGATGGTCCAGGCATGCGCATGGTGGTATTTCTTCAAGGATGCCCCATGCGCTGTGCTTATTGCCATAATCCTGACACATGGGATGAAACTAGCGATAATGCTAAATTCATGACCGTAAAGGAATTATGGGACCAGTACGAACGTAACCGCCAATTTTATACTAATGGTGGTATCACCGTCACAGGTGGGGAAGCTCTTATGCAAATTGACTTTGTTATTGAGCTTTTCACATATTTCCGTGAAAGAAACGTCCATACCTGTTTAGATACAAGTGGAATTTGTTTTGACCCCCACCAAGAGGTGGCATACCGTAAATTACTCAGTGTGACTAGTCTCGTCATCCTAGACATTAAGGAAATCGATCCAGCCAAGCATTTATGGTTAACAGGTAAACCGTTAGAGCCCATTCTCGGGTTTGCTCGATTGACGGCAGACGTGGAAGTTCCGATTTGGGTTCGTCACGTAGTAGTCCCTACGATTACAGATAATGCCGATCGTCACTATCGTCTAGGCTTTTTTCTAGGATCTCTGAAAAATTTACAAGCCGTTGATTGCTTACCTTATCACGTTATGGGTATTGCTAAATATAAGGAGTTAGGTATTCCTTATCGCCTAGAGGGCATCCCAGCTGCAACGAAAGATATTGCAGCTAAAGCGACAAGAACCGTGGTGGAAGGCATCAAGGCCTATAGACGCCATTGGTGGAGTCCCATCAAAACACAACATCAATCATAATCAAGTTTGAGGATAACTACCTCCCTTGATATATATAAATATATATACCAAGACTTGATCTATGATAGCCCTAATCAATAGAGCCGCCCCCATACAACCGGGGACGGCTCTTATTGCATTTAAATAAACTTTCTATCATACAAACGGGCAGCGATGAGGACCACTAAACAAGATCCCACATTATGCACTAATGCACCTGTAGTAGGCGTCAAAACCTCAAGCAATGAGAGAATAATAGCGATACAATTAATGACCATTGATAAAGCAATACTAAATTTTATAGTTTTAATCGTAGCATCTGATAATCGTTTAATATAAGGAATTTTACTAAGGTCATCACTCATCAAAGCAATGTCTGCTGTTTCTATGGCAATATCACTACCAATAGTCCCCATTGCAATACTCACATCAGCAATCTTCATAGCCGGTGCATCGTTAATTCCATCGCCAACCATACAAACCTTATGATGTTTCCCTTGCAATGATTCGATAATACTTACTTTTTCTCCTGGTAAAAGCTCCGCATGTATTTCGGAAACGCCAGATTTCTTTCCAATATATGTAGCTGCTTCTTCACTATCACCAGTAAGTAATACTGTTGTCATATCTAAGCTTGAGATAGCAGATATCATATTTATCACATCATTTCGCATTGTATCAGATAATGTAATGATACCTATAATATGCTCTCTATCTGCAATAATGACAGATACCTTTCCTTCACTTCGATATACATTAATGGCTTGTTGAATAGACTCACTGACAATAATATTATGCTCTTTAAGGAATCGTTCATTTCCACAATATAATTCTCGACCTTTTATTACGGCTATAATCCCTTTACCTACGAACATCGTAAACGAAGTAGTATCAAGTATTTCTAAATCTTGCTCTATGGCATGAGAAACGATAGCTTTACCAATAGGATGCTCGCTCTTAGCCTCTGCAGATGCAGCTAATTGAAGAATATCGGTCTCACTATAATCTGTATCAACGGCTAAAATAGATTGGACCGCTAACTGACCACGTGTTAATGTGCCGGTTTTATCAAATGCCATAGTATCTACTTTTCCCATAGTTTCAAGAATTTCACCAGATTTAATAATAACTCCATGTTTAGTAGCTTGACCAATAGCAGCCATAACTGCAGTAGGTGTAGCGAGCACCAATGCACAAGGACAAAACACTACCAACACAGTAACACCGACGATGATATTACCAGTTATTAAATAGCCTATACATGCAATCATCAATGCAATAGGAACCAATCGACTAGCAACAATATCAGCTATACGCTGAATCGGAGCCTGTTTCTGTTCCGCATTTTTAATAAGTTGAATCATTTTTTGAATAGAACTATCTTCGCCCACTTTAGTAGCTATAATATCTATGGCACCAAAACAGTTAATCGTTCCGCCAAATACATCATCATCAATTATTTTATCAACAGGTATAGACTCGCCTGTCATAATGGATTGATCTACCGTTGTTTCACCATTAATAATGCGTCCATCTACAGGTATCGTTTCGCCCGGAAGGATTCGTAAATAATCACCACTTTGTATAGACTCTACAGGAACCATCATTTCTTTGTTATCTTGTATTTTACGACCCTTAACAGGTGCTAATGAAATTAACTTCTTTAACCCTTTTTTTGCTCGCTCTGTAGTTGCTTCCTCAAGGAGAGCGCCTAAAGCCATAATAAACGCTACCTCACCAGCCGCAAATATATCTCCAATGGCAATAGCTGCAAACATAGCCATGGAAATCAATAGAGCCGATGAGATTTTACTAATTCCCTTATTATATACAATCCTTCGTATAGATAAATATACAAGAGGAAAACCACAAATAATAACGGTAATCCAGGAAGGTTCAAAAGGGAATATATTTTGAAATGGTCTCTGTCCACCAAACTCCTCTATCAAATGCGGAATCCCATCAAGCAGTAAAAATAGCCCTGCTAAAATCGTCATATATAAACCAGATAATATATCATGTATTCGATGTACCATACAGCAATCCCCTTATCAGACTTTCACTATCAATATGAATTGAATTATGACTATACTTACAGTACAATAATTACGATAGCGAACACTCTGTTCATTTTAATTGTATCAACCTATGGATTTAATACAATATATAAAACATCGCATATGTTCATTACGGAACATATATGATGTTTTGTACTAAAAGTATGACAGGAGTTAATATGGATCGTAGACAGAAAAGGACTCGTAAAGCTATATTTATAGCTTTTAACGAATTATTATCTAATAAAGCATATGACAAAATCACCGTTCAGAAAATCATTAGTGCCGCAGATATTGGACGCACCACATTTTATGCTCATTTCGACACAAAAGAGGCATTACTAGAAGCCCTCTGCGAAGACTTATTTTTACATATAAAAGATAGTATTAATCATTTACCTCATGCTCATGGACTTTATCAACAAAATATTTACCCAGTCTCAGTATTTGGTCATTTATTACAACATTTACAGCAAAATGAAAATAAAATACTTGAACTACTAGCTAGTGATAATAACGAAATCTTTTTGCGCTATTTTAGAGATCATTTAAATGAGTTGGTACAAAGATATTTCATCAATCAAGACCGTAAAGCAAATACAAATCTACCGGATGACTTTATTATCAATCATATTTCAGGTAGTTTTGTGGAAATGGTGTTATGGTGGGTAAAAAACGGCATGAAAGAATCGCCTACAAAATTAGACAATTACTTCCATGCCGTTATAGAACCTATTATGTAATATTATAAACTACACTATATTGTAGATGTTCAAACAACCCTATAATATAGACCTTTATATTAAACCAAGATGTAATAGTATAAATTATACTATTATAAATCTTTATCGTAACTATTATGACACCACATTAATTGGTTCACCTTTTAAGAATGCTTGTATATTATCTCGAATAATGCCTACCAAGCGTTGACGTGTTTCAAGGCCTTTCCAACCCATGTGCGGAGTAATGATGACATTATCTAACGTATATAAAGGGCTATCCTCTGCTGGAGGTTCTACCTCTTGTACATCAAGACCTGCCCCAGCGATACGTTTAGCTACTAATGCTTCACAAAGATCAGCTTCATTGATAAGGGAACCACGACCAGTATTAATGATGACTACATTAGGTTTCATCTTACCAATTGTTTCTTTATTAATAAGATGTTTAGTTTGATCATTCAATGGGCAATGCAATGTAATATAATCACTATTTTCAAGTAATTCATCAAGACTTACATAACGAATACCATCCCCATCAGCTTTTGGTGTACGTGTATGAACCAAGATATTCATGCCAAGTGCTTTTGCTACTTTGATGACTTCCATACCAATGTGACCAGCACCGACAACACCTAATGTTTTACCATTTACTTCTGTATGGCTCACTTGCAAATATTTTGTAAAGTTACTGCGATCACCTTTAGCAAGCATACCAATTTGTTGTTGCATAGTGGACGCAAAATTAAGAATCATCATGATTACCGTATGTGCTACACGCTCTGTACTGTATGCTGGAATGTTGCACACAATGATACCCTTTGCCTTTGCTGCATTGAGGTCGATATTATTATAGCCTGTGCCGGCTTCTACGATGAGCTTTACTGTATCTGGAAATTGTGAAAGTAACTCAGCAGTAACAGAAATCTCTTTTGTTACTACTACGCGAGCACCCTGAATGCGTTCGATAAGCTCAGTATTTGTACTGTTATCATAAACCTGTACATCATTAGATAATATGGAGAAATCTAATGCATGGTCATAATTCATTTTGCCTGCATTTACCACTACTACACGTTCGCTCATGAGAACCTCCTAAATTGAATAGCTTTAAATATATGTAATACTACTTCTATATAAATTATACTATTATTTATATAAATTTATACTAAAATAACTTCTATTATATATCAACTACCTATACCTATTAATATACTTTCACAACTAATTAGTATACTTTCACAATTATTGTATATAATATATGTATAAATCCTATAAAATTCAAAGTAAAACTCATTTTTCTGTATATAAGTTTCACAAAAGTATTGTGTAATTCCCCAAAAGTTATAAAATAAAAGTAATGTTATATAGAATTGAGGAATACCATGAGACCTACCTATTTGACCATAAATACAAGTCTCGTTCGCGAGAATTTGCGTAAAATTAAAGATAGTTTGCCTGAGTGGAGCACATCTACAGCTGTTATCAAGGCCAATGGCTACGGCCACGGTAGCGTTATGATGGGCCGTATTGCTGTGGAGGAAGGTTACGAATCCTTAGCCGTTGCTATTCCGGAAGAGTCTGTACCTCTTCGCAACGCAGGTATTATGGTGCCTATTTATCTATTAGGTCTCACAAGGCCACAATCTTTTGAGCTTGTGGCAGATACGAATTCCATTCCTGCTGTTTGTGAATCTACAGACTTGGAAGCACTCGATAAAGTAGCCGATAATCACGACATGATTATTCGCGTTGCTGTTGCCGTCGATACAGGCATGCATCGCATCGGTATCAAGCCTGAGGATGCCATTGAGTTTATCAAACGCATTGAGTCCTACGAAAATTTGGAAATAGATGGATTCTTCTCCCACATGAGCAATGCTGATGCGGCGGATCAATCACACGCCCATAGCCAAACGCAAAAATTTCATCACATGGTAGATGAAATACGGGCATTCCGTCCAGAAGCAGATTACCGTTTCTCCCTCGCCAACAGTGCAGGTCTTTTATCTGTCAAAGATAGTCTATTCACAGATGCTCGTCCTGGTATTATTCAATACGGTATCATGCCATCCCTTGATGTGCCAAATCGATTGGGCTTAAAACCTGTTTTATCTTTCCATAGTGAAGTTGTTCATGTGCAACATATCCCTGCTGGCGAAGGCATTGGATATGGATCTACCTATATCACAGCTGAGCCAATGACAATTGCTACTATCCCTGTAGGCTATGCGGATGGCTATCCTCGTAGTTTATCCAATCGGGGCACCGTACTGATTCATGGCACTCGTTGTCCCGTAGTAGGTCGTATTTGTATGGACCAATTCATGGTCGCCATTCCAGATACGATTACCGTAAAGCCTGGCGATAAGGTGGTACTTCTAGGGTCTCAAGGTCATGAAAGCATTTCTGCTCTAGAAATTGCAGCCCTTGCTTCTACAATACCTTATGAAATCTTTTGTGGATTCTCAGAGCGCGTACCACGACAATATATTTAACCTATGTAAAATAAAGAAAGCCCGTATCACATGTAGAAGTCTACATGTGATACGGGCTTTCTTGCTCTCCTATACCCAGTGTGCTGTAAAGCAGTTACGTTCTTATTGTGAGAGAGAGTATATATACCAAGTATATAATCTTATGATTCGGAGGGAACCACAATTCATAAGGGGCCCTCTGAACGATAGACGGCATAGGAGAGAGTCAATGTTTATCTATCCAATCCAGAGGGCTGTGTGTAATTGTTTATTGTGTGTGTTGTTTATTGTGTGTGTTTTATGTGTTGTGTATGTGTGTGTAAGTGTATTTATGTTATGTGTGTATAGTTTTGAGTGCTTAGTGTTCGTTTTTGAAAGGGTTTACTTTACAGCGCTATAGAATAGGAGATCAACTTATTTTGCTACCGTCCCTGTTTTAGCATCCAATACAACAGATATCGGTTTATTTTGTGCATCATGGAACTCTATGGTATATAGTGATTTTCCATTTTGATTAGCAAGAGACCACGCATTAATACCAGTCGCTACCTTGCCAGACTGTACGAAAGCTGCATTAATTGCCACATGTGGAGGTATTACTGTTCCGGCATCAATAGCACTAGCTTCCATAGATGCATCATATGCTTTAGGAGTACCATCAGTTACATTACCAGTAGCCACATCTAGAGTCATAGAATGAGCACCACTAGTATTAAAACCAGCTACTTCATAGATGGCAGTTTTACCTTGAGTTTTGAAGGATACATTAGTGATTTTGGAGTTTCCAAATTTACTTTCGAATTGGTCAATTAAATAATTAGCACCAGCTACGAAAATACTATTTTGGTCTACTACGCCTTCTTGCTGGTTGGTTGTGCTAGGTTGTGATTTTCTACTTTTAGAGTTTTTTTTTCCTCTTTAGTAGGCTCTTCTTTATCAGCTTTTTTTTCGTCTTTCACAACTTTTACTTTAGGCGCTTTATCTACTGCAGCTTTTTTAGTATTTTTAACTTCTTTACCATGCTTTGCTACAGAATCAGATTTTTTATCACCACTGCGTACTACTCTTGGTTCACTAGGAGCTTTAGCTACAGATGCAGTTTCAATAGAAGGGACCGCTGCTGCAGGATTTTCTGTACTAGGCACTACAGTTTCTTGAACTACTGGTGTTTTAACATCTTGTGTAGCTGTTGGAACTGGTGTAGTATTACGAACTGCTGTACCTACTTGATTAGTTTCTGCTACAGGAGCTACCGGAGTTTTAGGTGCAACTGCAGTAGTAGCCACATCTGGAGCCACCGCTACAGTAGGAACTACTGGATCAGTAACTGGTTGTGCTGGAGTCGCTGTACTCGCTGTTTCTTGCGTAACAGGCATTGGAGTTACTGGTTCAGCTGCTGTTACAGCTACAGTGGCACCAAATACGCCAGCCACTGCTAAAGCAATACTACTTTTTAAAATAGATTTTTTCATATTGTCCTCCTTATTAATTCATATACATGCAACTTTACGCATGTATATTTCCAGTCAACTCAATGTCATCATGTAAGTTCCAAAACATATATCTAGCATGGACTTGTAGATATATAGTTTGGAAATTTCAGATATAGTTGAGTTTGTCTTTCGACTGGTACACATACTATCTATAGTCTATGAAGTCAAAATGTAGAAGAACCATTAAATGCTTATTTTATAGTGAGTTTAGAATGAATTTATATATAATTCCTATAAAATCCTATGGGATTTGCTTTATACTTAAAAATTCCATGAATAACATGTCAAAAGCCGTTTACCCCATATATAAGGGATAAACGGCTTTCAAAATACACGTATTGATATCTAAAAATTCACATTCATGAGCAAACTTTCACAAAAAATACTTCAATACTAGTTATTTTTTTAAGAAAAACAGTATTAATGTATTTAATTATTATATTCAGAATAAAATAACTAAGCACTATTAAGATATAATAACTAGTCAATCATATATTAGTCATCAAATTTAACAGATAGCAATTTACCGTTCATTGCATCCATACGTACATGTACCTCTTTATTATCTTCTGTACCAAAGCTAACTTTGTACACGATTTTACCTTTATCATAGCGCACAGCCCATTCGTTGAGGCTCACAGCTTTGCCTTTTGTTTGGGCATAAGCAAAGTTCACCACTGCTGCAGGAGGTAAAATTTCTCGTGGATCAAAAGATTTTTTCTTTAACGATTTATGGAAGTCCCCTTCGCGTTTTTCAAAGATTTGATTAGTAGCATAGATATACGTTAACTCATATTTGCCAGTTTCATCAAAACCTTCTACATCATACTTAATTTGACCTCCATCCGCATCAAAGGCGATTTCCGTAATTCCAGCATTTGGATGATTTTGGATAAAGGCATTTAATAAACCATTAGCGCCTACAATTGCCGCATGGTTGCCATCAACAACTGCCACAGTTGGCTCTACAGCTACTAAAGGGGCTGCACTTGCATTTGGCATGCCAAATGCCGCTGCCAAGGCCAATACAAGGCTACCTTTTACAAAAAATGATCTCATTGGTTCCTCCATATCTCAAACAGTTATCATAACAATATATATACAATTATACACTAAATCAACACGGTTTATAATCTTTATTTATATAATTAGTGCATGTACCTGCACCCTATGATACAATGCACATAGATTCATTTTTGTAACTACATGTGAGCTAACTATGATTTCAATTTACCCCACTATATATCACGAATTTCAATGCAAGGCCAATCGATGCGAAAATACATGTTGTCAGCTATGGACCATCGATATAGATGAACATACTGCTGAACGTTATCATTCCATGACAGGTTCTCTTGGTGAAAGTTTACAACAAGCCATCACGGTTGATGACGAAGGTAGTCATTTCGTATTTTCCAAAACACAACCTATGTGTCCCTTACTCAATGAAAATGGACTGTGTAAGGTTGTACTCGAATTGGGCGAAGAAGGACTTTGCGACACCTGCCATATGCATCCGCGCTTTTATAAATATATTGAAGACTTAGAGCTATGTGGAGTCGGTTTATCTTGTGAAGCCTCCGTTGAGTTATTAGCTCAAAATAAAACGATAGACTCCCTCCTCTTTACAATTGAGGATGACGATAACGAATTTACTTCTGAGGAGCGATTAACACTTCAGAATGTATTTGAATTATTGGCCTTTGATTTAGATCCTAATCTATTCCAATATGCGCCAAATCCCACAAAACAGTCTTTCAAAGAATTATTAGACCTATATAAAAAAACGGAACCCATCGATGAAAATTGGACTGCACAGGTTAATACATTATCTAGTAAACTAGACCAACTCGCCGCATCCGTACAGACCTATATACAGCAAGAGGATATGAGCCTATTTAACAAAGTGTACCAATATATATTGTATCGCCAAATTGATATGCTATCAGACCATTCCTTGGAATCTATCTTAGCTTATGCAAAGGATGGTACTGACTATATACTTATGGCTAGCGCCTTAGAGGGGCAGCCCTTAAAGCAAATTGCAAGATGGTCACAACAAATCGAATACGACGAAGATAATGTAGAGCTCTTATTACACCATTACGAAGCTCAACTAGGTTAATGAGCAAAAAACCGCAAGATATGTATCTTGCGGTTTTAATTCTTATCACAATATATTATTTAAATAATGTATGGACAAAGCGAATCCATTGAGGCAATGCTGATACAGATAATAATGCCACAATAAACATAACAATATAAGTTTTAACGATGCCTAGTCCAACATAACGTCGCATTAATTGAGCTACAATAAAGACAGCATAATATCGGCTAAACATCGTAATAAGATATGCCATATCCCCAACATATTTTTGAAGGGATAGAGAGAAGAAAATAATCCCTATTATATGGACTAATAGTAATACAACCGTGCGAAGTGCATTTGTATAAGCTATGCCATATATATAATTGCGCAGCACGCCGCTATACGTACCATGTCCACCTACTAAAATAAGTAAGCGCCATATGACGAATGAACCGATGATAATTTGAAAAATCAAGAATGTAGAACTTGCTAGAGTGCTAACTAAATCAAAGTGAGTTAACCCAGTAATCCGTTTAATCCCAAGCAATGGAGATATAACTTTTACCATAAACGGTAAGCTATAGGTCATTATATATAATACAATAGTAGATACAACTAGATTCAGAATGGCTCTCGTATGAGATCCGTAATTGATAATATTTTGAAATGATTGTTCGCTAAGTTTGGTAAATAAATGTAATATATCCTTATACCATGTCATAAATGCTCCTTTTAGTTTAAAACTAGTAAAAAAGGACGAGCCATGTCTCGTCCTAGATATATCATATGTATTTTATCGAGTCAACATATAAATCCATTCAAACACGTGTGCTACTAAAAGAGCAATCAACATTAAAATCAGACCTTCATAAGGGGTCCCATTAATACATGCTCCCGCAATACGTCCCATAGTTTGTAACAATAATACGGTACTTAAAATACATAGCACAATCATACAGAAGCCAATGATCGCTTGCAGTATTAATGGTACCGAAGTTAGAATCAGCATAATCCCTGCTGTAAAAGTAATCAGTGCCACAACAAGTTGAGCAAATGACATGATATGCAAAATACCGGTTGTAACAGTTCGAACATAGAATTTACGCTGTTGAGCAACCGCATAGACTATAATGATACATGCCATGAGAATGACTTTTCCGATTACCCATGCAAAGCGACCTATATTCCAAAATTCTCTAGGACTACCCATCTGTTCCAAAAAAAGTTGTATTTCATGTTGACCTACTGGAAGAGATAGTGATTCCCACCTTACCAATAACGAAGAATTACGTATAAACGCACGTATAGCATCTAAATATACGCCTTCACCTACAATAGTAAATTGATAGCATATAAGTGTTAATAGCAACATTCCTATGAGTTGCCCATAGGCAATATCAAAGTGATACATACGAGGATTATTCTCTTCAATAGGGTTTAATAAACGATAGATAAACTGCATTAAACCTACCATCATAAGTATCACCACCTTTTACACAATATACATACATAACATTCAAGTTTAAATACTATAACATACAACACACCAAAAGAAACTATAAAAAATAGTTACTTTTCATTTTCCGTTCATCATTATAGCACAAAACAGGCATCTTATTAGCTGATTATATATAATCAGCTAATAGCTTTTTTAGTAGTAAGGACTATTTTATTACAGCCCCTTTGATATTTTTCATGTTATGTAATTATCTGGAAGTAGCAAGTGCTATCATGCCAATCAAGATACCTAAAACGATTATGGGAATTAAACTCGTAATAATAGAAATGCCAAAAGTTGCTAAACGGGATTTATTAATTTGGCGACTTAACAATGTTAAACATACCCAGAATGTATAGACTGCAAAAGCTATCGTTGCGAATATAATAATAATTATCCATACGATACTACCTACTGTAGAATCAGGATTAGATCCTAGTAGCAACAAAAATGGCAATGATAGTAATAGAAAGCCAATGAAATATACTAGACCCATAATCTGATTATAAGCTTGTTCATACCACATGATCTTTAACACAGACTCATATGTAGTATTCGCATCAAATTTATTGGCGACCCAAGAAAAAATAGCAGAATAAATAGCAATACCAATAAAAGCAAATAGCAAGCCAACCGCTAGGCCTAATAGGCCGATCCCAGAAAGAGCAGTCGCACCAGTAAGTGCAACATTAAGTTTATCTACAAATATCATACCCACAAGAGCAGGTAGAATATTTGAAAATACGAATGACATTAATGCCAAAGCTGCTGTAGCATAGAACCCTTTTCGACAAGATCCATGTTCTACGATCTGTGGAATACCACGTTTAAAGGGAGCTACCATAAGCTGCCAAATATCTGAATACCATTTTGTTTCCATAAAACCTCCAAAACACCTATATTTTTCTAATCGTAACACAAACTATATTTAAACCGTCATGGACAACATTATACCTCCCACACCAAAGATAAAGGATACTATGTAAAAAGAAATACCCGTTATCCAAAGATTTAGACCAAATTGCTTAGACATGAGTTGTGCCATAATAAAAACATTAACTAGTTCCATGGTGCTTAATCCACCCGAACCACCACGAATACGTAAATCTAAGAAAAGATAAACAGGTGCCGCAATAAGTACAAAAATTAAATGAATCCAACTAGCAATACAGCTATTCAAAAGTAAGTCTGCCACTAGTTGCTTATAGGTAACCTGCCCCTTAAAAACTTTAAAAATACCATATAAAATACCAGAAGTTACAAGAACAAAGGCTACAATTCCAAGTATATATCCAATAATAGGAAGCGCCTCTAGCTCTACAGGACCTATGACCTCCCAAATAAAAGTTTTAAAAAAAGGACTCTTTGGAAAAATCAACATTAATACGTATAAACCTAAGTCAGTTATAATTAATGATCCCACAGCAAGTAGTAACATATTTTTTATGGTCACTAAATGCATCCATTTTTCTATATATAAACCAAACAAACCATTCATAATACTATACCTTATAACTTTTCACTTTTAATTAATTGATTCCCTTCAAAATAATAATTATGGTCAAGACCTTTCATCAGCAACCCCTGATTTATTAATGATAACCATATCAAGTCTCCTTTTTATTTAATCTGATAATATATTATACTATATAATCTAACTTTGAAGATATTATTTTAGCCTATTATAACGCAAAAAAGCAGCCCTTAGGGCTGCTCTTTCGTTTATCTTATTGCAAAGATGCTGCAATTTTTGTAAGGTTTTCATCCATACGTTCTAAGTATGTTTTATTATCTTCGTTACTTTCGATAGTGTAAATAGTTTCTACCTTAGCCCCTACTTCTTGTGCCAAAGTTTTGGATACTTCTGGGCTAGCCATTTCTTCTGCAAAGATAGTAGTAATATGGTTTTCTTTAGCGTATTCGATGAGTTTAGCCAATTGTGCTGCATTAGGTTCGCCTTCAGCAAATACATCTTCCACACTATTTTGTTCTAAACCAAAGTCACGGCATAGGTACGCAAACGCTGCATGACCTGTAACAAAGTTTTTATGAGGAGCTTTAGCGAATTGCTCTTCATATTTTTTAATCATTGCATCTAATTTAGCAACGTATTCAGTATAATTCTTTTCATAATAATCCTTGTTTGCTGGGTCAACTTTTACAAGGGCATCCTTGATATTTTTCACTTCAATTTTAGCATTTTTCAAAGATAACCATGCATGAGGATCTTCTGCACCATGTTCTTTAATTTCTTCTGGATCAGTATTTTTAATAGCTTCAACGCCTTCAGTAGCTACAACAGATACGAGTTTATCATTCTTAGCTGCTTCGATAGCTTGTTTTGCCCAAGGCTCCATACCAAAACCGTTATACACAAAAACTTGAGCTGTTGCCAATTGTTTCATATTTTCAGGTTTCAACTCGAAATCATGTGGTTCCACGCCATCTGGTATAATAGTAGATACCTCTACCTTGTCACCACCAATAGCCTTTGTAAACTCAGCCATTGCATTAAAGCTTGTTACCACTTGGATTTTTTTACCTGCTTGCTCCTTCTGTGCATTCGGTGTATCGTTGCCACAACCTGCAAATAAAGCAGCCATCATAATACCTACAACTAACAAAATCAGTTTCTTGATCATCGTAGTCCTCCTTTGTAAAATCCTGATCGCTATGCCTATACAGAATACACTCTATTCTTTAGTTGCAGTTGCGACTCAGTTGCATTTGTAATATAGTTATAGTATAAACTTACTTAGAATTTTGTCAATCAGAAATGTGGTTTTCATATGTTATCAATAGAACATCTTTATTTTTCCTATCAAGGTCAACCTCCTTATGTGCTAAACGACCTTAATTTACATATTCACAGTGGTGATTATATATCCATCGTTGGGGATAATGGGTGTGGTAAAAGTACCTTACTCCGTCTTATTTTAGGTTTTCTTACACCGGTAAAAGGTTCTATCAAGCGAAGCACCAATAATATTCGGTATGTGTCTCAAAAAAATGACTTCTCTCACGCAGGCTTTCCTATTACGGTAAAAGAAATCCTCGATTCCTACCGAAAACTTTTAAAGATTAAGGATAAGCAGGAAGTCAATCGCGTATTAGAGCTTACCCATATGACGGAATTTAAAGACCGTCTCATCAGTAAACTTTCAGGTGGACAAGCTCAGCGTGTATCTATCGCCCGTGCCCTCATCGGTAAGCCAGATCTTATCATTCTCGATGAGCCTTCAACGGGTATCGACAGAAAAAGCCAAGAGGGCATCTATGCTCTACTTCGCAATTTGAACCAAGAGCACCATATTACGATTATCTCTGTTGAGCACAATATCGAAATGGCCTTAGCCAACTCAACTAATATCTACCATATTGCAAATGGTCAAGGTCACCTTTGCTCCCCTGAGCAATATGCTAGTGAAATCATGCACAGTACAGATCGCAATCCAATAGATCACGAAAACTGCTCCTGTTTCACAGATGTAACAACAGAGTCTCAGGCTCAGGCCGATGATACCACAATTGAGGAGGTGCACCATGTTTAATTATGATTTCATGCAAAATGCCTTCTTCGTAGCGATTTGTATTTCTCTTTTATGTCCATGTATTGGTATCTTCATGGTGCTACGCCGTTCCAGTATGATTGGGGACACCATGAGTCATGCATCTCTAGCAGGTATTACGCTAGGTTTATTGACGAATACTAATCCAATTTTAGGAGCTTTTATCTTTACTGCTATCTGTGGTGCACTCATCGAGTTCTTGCGAAAATATTTTTCACACCATCTCGATTTGATTCTTACTATAATCTTATCCCTCAGCATTGGTACAGCTATTACGCTTATTAGCTCAGGCAAACTAAAGGCTAATGCAAATGTATTCTTTTTTGGTAGCATCCTAACGGTAAACGCAACTGATATGATTAGTATTGCTGTGCTTACAATCTTATCTGTACTCACCTTATATTTCCTATACAACTCACTTCTTTACATCGCCTATGACGAAGAGGCCGCTCGTGTAGCAGGTGTTAAGGTAGATTTTATTAACTATATCTTTGCCATCTTAATGGCTGCAGCCGTATCAATTTCTATTAAAATTGTTGGTGTCCTCGTATTGAGTGCCATGATTGCGTTACCTGTAGCATCTGCATTACAATTAGAAAAAGGATTTAAAATAACTTTATTATGCTCCATTGGATTTAGCTTGCTCGCTATGATCATTGGACTCTTTGGATCCTACTTCCTTAACGTAGCTCCTGGTGGCTTCGTATCTCTAACATCGGTAGGTATTTTACTAGTAGTATTAGTCATTAAGAATATTCGAGCTATCATACGACGCATGCAGTTTAGCAAATAAACTAAAACAATCATTAATATGTTTAGATATAAACAACATAGCTAGTTAGAATAATATAATTAATTAAATAAAAAAATACAGCTAACTAAATCCGATAGTATATTTGATATATTATTAGCCATATAAATCATCTAACTATACAAGTGTATAACAGTTTTAGTATTAAAACAGAATCGAAAAAGAGTTATGAATACAACAGCTTGGCCGGAAGGCATAAAAAAGACCAAACAGCGCGAAGCCATTTGGTCTGTATTAACAACTACAGATAAACCTATTACAGCCCTTGAAATCGCAGAACGCTTAGGTAATGGTAGTACTACTTGGATGTCTACTATCTACCGTACACTTGAACTATTAGAAACTAAGGGTATCGTTACACGTACCACGCTCATGGGTAGTGAGATGGCATATTATGAAATTACCCCTCATACACATCGACACTATGCTGTATGTACGAGCTGTGGTGCCATGATACCGCTCCATGCCTGTCCCGTCGTAGAAATGCCACAAGAACTTAACGATGCAGGATTTACTGTAACGGAACATCACCTTGAGATCGCAGGGATTTGTAAGAAGTGCAAAAACAAGAAGTAGAAAATAGACAACTAATGTTTAAACAACAAAAAGGACGCAACTGATAGTTACGTCCTTTTTAGTTTTAAAATATATTTTATATTAACCTTATTTAGCTTTCACCAATTACAGCATCAACGGAGCCACTACGAAACCGAGTGCTACAGAAATGGCGATGACAAGTACGCCTGGAATAAAGAACGGATGGTTAAATACAAGCTTACCGATTCGCGTAGAGCCCGTATCGTCCATTTGTACAGCCCCCAAAAGTGTTGGATATGTAGGCAATACGAAGAGTGCAGATACAGCTGCGAAGGATGCGATAATAATATAAACAGATCCTGTGTTCTCTGGTGTAATACCGAGAGCTAGAATTACAGCTGGTATCAAAGCTTGTGTAGTTGCCGCTTGGCTATACAACAATGTACTTGCAAAGAAGAAGGCTACCGCCAATAGGAACGGATATGCTGTTACCATGCTAGAAGCGAGTGCTTTAATTTCAGGAATATGACCTTTTACAAAGGTATCGCCCAACCATGCTACACCTAGTACGCAGACACAAGCGGATAAACCGGATTTAAATGTGCTTGTATTAACAAGTTCTGCTGTATCAAGCTTACAGAAGAATGTTATAGCAGCCGCAATAATCATCATAAAGCCGATGATAGCATCGTTTCGACCAAAGATAACTGGTTTAATAATACCAATATTTTTGGAAATTGCTGTTGCGTAGAATACGATACAAATGATACCAATCAAGAAGATTAATACAGAAGTTTTTGCGCCTGGTTTTAAATGGAAATCAGTGCTTTTTTCACGAGGTGGCGTCACGTGACCTGCCGCCAAACGTTCTTGATATACTGGATCAGAAGATAAATCATTATTCGCAAAGGTAGACATGATAAATGCCGTAATCATAACCCCTACAAATGTTGTGGAAATACAGATGGCGAGCAATGTAGGATAGTTAACACCATATGGCTCAAGGAACCCACTCATAGCAACTACTGCTGCTGATACAGGACTCGCTGTGATACCAATTTGACTCGCTACAACGGCGATAGATAATGGCACAGATGGCTTAATGTTTTCACTTTTCGCCACCTCTACGATTACTGGAATCATAGAGAATGCTGTATGACCAGTACCCGCTAGAATAGTTAAGAAATACGTAACAGTTGGTGCTAAATAGTTGATATGCTTAGGATTTTTACGCAAAATACTTTCAGCAATGCGCACCAAATAATCAAGACCGCCGGCTAACTGTAAGGCACAGATGGCTGCGATAGCAGACATGATAATCAGAATTACATCCCATGGAATCTGTCCCGGAAACATCCCCATACCAAGGCTTAACAACACAACCCCAAGGCCGCCAGCGTAACCGATGCCCATGCCACCTAGGCGAACACCGAGGAAGATGGCACCAAATAAAATAATAACTTGCATAATTACATAAATGTCCATACGATGACCTCCTTTATACATATATAGTATCATAGATATGCTAAATAATCATCGAATTTTGGCAATGTATAGTCTATAGTTTAAAATATGACGAAATTTCGATATGTTATGCAAAAAAACTACACCCCATTGCCTTAAACTACTAACAAAAGACAATAGGTGTAGCTTTTCAATAATTAATTTAGCATTATAAAATAATTGGGCGCATATCTTCAAGTATCCCCTCTTCCTCAGTGGCACGTTGGATACTTTCACCTACAATACGAACCATGTCCTCTAATTGTTCCACAGTGGATGCCAATGGAGGCATGAGGATAACCACGTCGCCAATAGGGCGGCAAATAAGACCTTGTTCACGGGCAAGGATTGCCACCTTAGCACCTACCGCATCATTCGGGCGATACGCTTCGTGGGTGGACACATCTTTTTCAAGTTCAATACCTACGATGAGGCCCCGCTGACGAACCTCTTTAACATGTTTCAAAGATTTAATAGGTTCTAGAGCCTTTGTGAAAGCGTCTACTTTAGCAGGCAATTGTTCAATTACCTTTTCATCACGGAATACTTTCAAAGAAGCCAACGCAACGGCACAGGCCAAGGCATTACCAGTATAGGAGTGACCATGATAGAATGTTTTCTTTTCTTCAAAGGTGCCGAGGAATGCATCGAATACGCGTTTTGTAGTCAATGTTGCCGCTAATGGAAGGTACCCACCAGTGATACCTTTGGATAAGGTCATAAAATCTGGAGATACCCCTTCATGTTCGCAAGCAAAGAATTTGCCAGTTCGACCAAAGCCAGTAGCTACTTCGTCAACGATGAGGAATACATCGTGTTGTTCTGTTAATTCACGAACGCGTTTCAAATAGCCGTGAGGCATTACGAGCATGCCTGCCGCTGCTTGCACCAATGGTTCCATAACAAGAGCTGTGATTTCATCACCTTCTTCGTTAAGGATGCGTTCCAATTCAGTCAACGACTCTTCAAAGGCTTTATCTCGATCTGCCAAATCTCTATACACACCAGGGCTTGGCAATGTTAATGGTTTAAATAATAGATTATGGAATACTTGGTGGAATAATTGAATACCACCTACGGATACAGTACCTAATGTATCCCCATGATATCCTGCATTGAGGGCAATAAACTTAGTCTTTTTCGTTTGCCCTACTTGTTGACGGTATTGGTACGCCATTTTAATAGCCACTTCGATAGCCGTACTGCCATCATCAGAGAGGAATACTTTATCTAAGCCTTCTGGAGCAAGCTCTACAAGCTCTTTACACAATTGTGCAGACGGAGGACTTACGAGGCCTAATAATGTACTATGTGCGATTTTATCGATTTGATCCTTCAATGCTTGGTTCAATACAGGATGGTTGTGACCATGAATATTAACCCACAAGGAGGATACGCCATCGTAATACTTTTTACCGTTCTCATCGATGAGGAATACCCCCTCACCGCGTTCAATTACTACTGGTTCTTGTGCTAGCCAATCTTGCATTTGTGTAAATGGATGCCATACAAACTCGTGGTCCCATTGTGCTGCTTGTGAAAGCTGTTTCTCTGCCATTTTGTCACCTCATACTTACTAAGTTTTACAAACTATAACTCTCTATTACATATACCTTATATAAACTAAATTAAATCGCCCTATCTAAGGTATGCTAAATTACAAATTTAATATGTCTCAAAATCACTGTTAATATGTACTCAATTTCACTTCTAACATATATTAAATTGCTATAGCTAATATAAAATCAGCCAATTATTATTTATAGACCTAATACTGTGTTCCATAATTCCTTAGAACCAATAAAAGATCGAGCCCAACCAAGTTGAACCTTGTGAATATCCGGACCTTGGTATGGCGGCACTACAGCTACTACAGGAACACCTGTGTAACGCTCCATATCTGCCACATTTGTTTTCAACAAAAACAGATCTACAGCTGTTGTATCATTTACGATAATAGCTTTCATCTCGATACTATGCAACTTAGCATATTCGCAAGTCAAAACAGCGCGATTAATAGATCCAAGACGACCGTCTGCTACGACAATAGCTGGTAATTGGATATCTTTCATAAAATCTGTGAAAGTTTTATCTCCATAGAGAGGGGTCGTGATACCGCCAGCACCTTCTACAAAGGTTATATCATAGCGACTCACTACATCCAAAGTATGTTCTACAAGACCATCATAATCGATCTCGATACCAGCCAATTCCGCTGCAAGGCGAGGAGAAAAATCACCGGCAATAGCATAAGGATTCACTTCATGACGACGAGATTCAGGAATACCTGCCGAGCGCATCAAATGTGTTGCATCTTTACTCTCAAGGCCAATATTATAATTATCCTCATCCATCGTCACACATTCAGGGAAAGGAACTGCACTAGAAGACACAGGTTTCACCATACCAACAGCAAAGCCATCGTCTACAGCCATCGCCCCCAATAACCCTGTCACAAACGTCTTACCTACATCTGTATCTGTACCAATTATAGAAATACCTAACTGCTTCATACAAAGCTCCTCTCAAGCGAATACTTACTGCCGCATAGGTTAACTAATTTATATGATTAAGTTTACAATCTAATTACAATATACAGCGAAAAGGAATATATAGTCAACCTATTATTACTGTTCAAGTTTACGATGCTGTGACTCTATGGGGCCCGAATACATCACTACATTTTAGCTAAAAAGCTGTGTCCCTAACCTCCGCGCTCCATAGTAAACTAAGTCGCACTTCGCTTAGGAACACAGCTTTTTATAACATTATCGCAGTATTAGTCCCATAGAGTCACAGACCGCTACTTTGAATACGATAATAATAGGTTAGCTATATAAAATAAAGGATGCCTTAATACT
>OJVE01000095.1_pt1 | contig 48111 bp, 59 predicted proteins | sample 1600081 | NCBI WGS metagenome assembly OJVE01 (sample SAMN04436789, study PRJEB24849) | human gut metagenome | biome: human gut; feature: NICU; material: stool | host: Homo sapiens | place: USA: Saint Louis, MO | collected 2011-04-13 | reverse complement strand
TCGAAGCGCGCTGCCCTGACTGCCATCAACCGCTTCAGGTACTCAAGGCCTGCGGTGCGGTGGACTATTTTTGCCAGAACGGCCACGGGCTTATCTCAAAAAAACGCGTTGAGTTCGTCAGAGCTGAGGCTTAATCGCACACGCAGCCTTCACCTTTCTGCCACAGTTCCACCAGCGACTCGGGTGCTTCCTGCTCGGGTACCAGCACGATGATATCGGCGTAGTGCGCCTGATTTTGGCCGGTCCAGATAATCTGGATGCGGAAATAGCGCTGGTCACCTCTGCCGGGGGAAGAGGCTTGCCCCGGCGGCTGGCCGCGCGGGAAAGCCTGCTCCAGAATGCTCACCAGGCGCTGGCGCTGGGCCTCATTAAGCGAGGAGAGCGCAATGGTGCGCTGGCCGCTCAGCTTAGGGATAAAAGCGACGCCGCCTTCCCGGGCCAGCTCAACCACGGCGTCATCCGTCAGTTCCGGAACCTGCATTTACAGCACTCCTACCTGTTCCCAGGCTTGTTTTATAGCCGCCCCAACGTCGCTACCGGAGCGTTTCTCGCCGTGCGCTATCGTCAGTTTTGCAAAGGCATCAAAATCCGCATCCTGCGCCAGGTTGCGATCGCAAACCGTGTCGTACCAGGCATAACCCGCTTTTTCCCAGGCGTAGCCACCGATCGCCGTTGCGGCCAGGTAAAACGCGCGGTTGGGGATACCGGAGTTAAGGTGTACGCCGCCGTTATCCTCGCGCGTTTTGATGAAATCTTTCATATGCCCGGGCTGCGGATCTTTACCGAGCAGCGGATCGTTATAGGCCGTGCCGGGTTCAGACATGGAGCGAAGCCCTTTCCCGTTGATGCCCTCCGCCAGCAGCCCTTCACCAATCAGCCAGTCTGCTTTATCGGCGGTTTGCTTAAGATGGTATTGCTTCACCAGCGAACCGAACACGTCGGATAACGACTCGTTCAGCGCGCCCGATTGTTCAAAGTAGATGAGTCCGGCTTCGGTCTCCGTCACGCCGTGGCTAAGCTCATGCGCTACCACGTCGATGGCAATGGTAAAGCGGTTGAAGATTTCCCCGTCGCCATCGCCAAAGACCATCTGCTGGCCGTTCCAGAAGGCGTTTTGATACTCACGGCCATAGTGCACGGTGCCGGTGAGGATCAGCCCTTTGTTATCGAGCGAATCGCGCTGATACTCCTTCCAGAAGAAATCATGGGTAATACCCAGATAATCGTACGCTTCATCCACCGCCACGTCTCCGTTGGAGGGCTGGCCTTCATAGCGTACCTGGGTACCCGGCAGCTCCTGGGTCTGTTTCGCATCGTAGATGTCACGCTCAAGCTGACCGGCTTTATTCACATGCGGCGCGGCGGGTTTGCCCGGCATATGGGCCATCAGCGTCTGGACGTGGGTTAAGGTCTGACGGGCGCAGCGCTGCTGCGGCTCAGAACCGCTTTCGATAATACGGCGAAGAATATACGGAGGGATGACGCTATGTAGATGGGGCATGCTGCTCTCCTTATTAAAAAAGGCAATAGCAGCAGTATAGTTTGTAACCGGCGAAGATTTATCCGCTTTTACGCTGACGCGTTTTTTTCACCGGTTTGATCTCTTTCACTTCACTCTCGACCCAGCCGTCAGAAAGCCGGGTGGTGAGCACATCCCCTGCTTTAACTTGCTTCGTCTGCTTCAGCACTTTGCCGTCCGTCGCGGTGGTCACGCTATAGCCGCGGGCCAGCGTGGAGAGTGGGCTGACGGCTTCCAGATGGGTGACCGCATTGCCAAAACGCTCGCGGGTGGCGCTCAGGCGTGAGCGGATATTTTCCGCAAGGCGATACTCAAGCTGCTGGATCCGCGTTTGTGCGCGATAAATCTTTGGCTGCGGATTCTGCTGGTTCAGACGCTGAGTCGTGCGCTGCTGGCGTGATATCGCTCTCTTAAGCTGGTTATCCAGCGCGAAGTTCATCCGCTGACGCAGACGCTCCAGTACGGTTTGCTGACGCGCCAGACGCAATTGCGGATGCTGCTGTTGCAGACGATGATGAAGCTGGGTAAAGCGGCGGGTACGGTTGGCGAGGAAGTAGTCCATCGCCATCTCCAGGCGCTGCTGCCCGTTCTGGATCTGGCGCAGCAGCTCCTGCTGATTACGGCTGACCACCTCTGCCGCCGCGGACGGCGTGGGCGCGCGTAAATCCGCGACAAAATCGGCTATCGTCACATCCGTTTCATGGCCGACGGCGCTCACCACAGGGATAAGGCTGGCAAAGATTGCCCGCGCCACGCGCTCGTCGTTAAAGCTCCACAGGTCTTCCAGCGAGCCGCCGCCGCGCCCGACGATCAGGACATCGCACTCCTGACGCGCATTCGCCAGCTCAATCGCGCGCACGATCTGCCCCGGCGCATCGTCACCCTGAACGGCAGTTGGGTAGATAATGACGGGCAGGGAAGGGTCACGGCGCTTCAGGACGTGCAAAATATCGTGCAGCGCCGCGCCGGTTTTCGAGGTGATAACTCCAATACAGTGGGCAGGTGAGGGCAGGGGCTTTTTAAACTGCTGGTCAAACAATCCCTCAGCCGAAAGCATGGCTTTTAACTGCTCGTACTTCTGCTGCAACAAGCCTTCACCAGCGGGCTGCATGCTCTCGACGATAATCTGATAATCGCCGCGCGGCTCATACAGGGTAATGTTGGCGCGAACCAGAACCTGCTGGCCATGCTGAGGGCGGAACGTCACGCGACGATTGCTGTTGCGGAACATCGCGCAGCGCACCTGAGCGGTGTCGTCTTTTAGCGTAAAGTACCAGTGACCGGAAGCAGGCTGCGTGAAGTTAGAGATTTCACCGCTGATCCAGACCTGTCCCATTTCCTGCTCAAGCAGCAAACGCACCGTCTGATTAAGGCGGCTGACAGTATAAATTGAGGGGGATTGAGAGGATAACATGTGAGCGGGATCAAATTCTAAATCAGCAAGTTATTCAGTCGATAGTAACCTGCTGAGAGGCGATCGCAAGCATTTTTTTCAAAAAAGTGTAGATGCAATCGGTTACGCTCTGTATAATGCCACGGCAATATTTAACCACCCAGGTCAGAGATATTGCCCATGCTACGTATCGCTAAAGAAGCACTGACGTTTGACGACGTCCTCCTCGTTCCCGCTCATTCCACCGTTCTGCCGAATACTGCCGACCTCAGCACGCAGTTGACGAAAACCATTCGTCTGAACATTCCTATGCTCTCCGCAGCAATGGACACCGTGACTGAAGCGCGTCTGGCTATTGCTTTGGCACAGGAAGGCGGCATTGGCTTTATCCACAAAAACATGTCTATCGAGCGTCAGGCGGAAGAAGTTCGCCGCGTGAAGAAACATGAATCCGGTATCGTGTCCGATCCTCAGACCGTTCTGCCAACCACCACCCTGCACGAAGTGAAAGCGCTAACCGAGCGTAACGGCTTTGCAGGTTACCCGGTTGTGACCGAAGACAACGAGCTGGTGGGCATCATTACCGGTCGTGATGTGCGTTTCGTGACTGACCTGAACCAGCCTGTCAGCGTCTATATGACACCAAAAGAGCGCCTGGTGACCGTTCGCGAAGGCGAAACCCGCGACGTGGTGCTGGCGAAAATGCACGAAAAACGCGTTGAGAAAGCGCTGGTTGTGGATGCGAACTTCCACCTGCGTGGCATGATCACCGTTAAAGATTTCCAGAAAGCAGAACGTAAACCGAACGCCTGTAAAGACGAGCATGGCCGTCTGCGCGTCGGCGCTGCGGTTGGCGCGGGCGCAGGTAACGAAGAGCGCGTTGACGCGCTGGTTGCCGCGGGCGTTGACGTGCTGCTGATTGACTCCTCACATGGCCACTCCGAAGGCGTTCTGCAACGTATTCGTGAAACCCGTGCTAAATACCCGGATCTCCAGATCATCGGCGGTAACGTGGCTACGGGCGCAGGTGCTCGCGCGCTGGCGGAAGCCGGTTGCAGCGCGGTGAAAGTAGGTATCGGTCCAGGCTCTATCTGTACTACCCGTATTGTCACCGGCGTGGGCGTTCCGCAGATCACCGCGGTGTCTGACGCGGTTGAAGCGCTGGAAGGCACCGGTATTCCGGTTATCGCGGACGGCGGTATCCGCTTCTCTGGCGACATCGCCAAAGCGATCGCCGCAGGTGCCGCAGCCGTGATGGTGGGCTCCATGCTGGCCGGTACCGAAGAATCCCCGGGCGAAATCGAACTCTACCAGGGCCGTTCTTATAAATCCTACCGCGGTATGGGCTCCCTGGGCGCGATGTCCAAAGGTTCCTCCGACCGTTACTTCCAGACCGATAACGCCGCTGACAAACTGGTACCGGAAGGCATCGAAGGCCGCGTGGCCTATAAAGGCCGTCTGAAAGAGATCATCCACCAGCAGATGGGCGGCCTGCGTTCCTGTATGGGGCTGACCGGCTGTGGTACCATTGACCTGCTGCGTACCAAAGCGGAATTCGTACGCATCAGCGGTGCGGGTATCCAGGAGAGCCACGTGCACGACGTGACGATCACCAAAGAGTCCCCGAACTACCGTCTGGGATCATGATTTTCTTCGCCCGACCTCGTGTCGGGCGATTTATTTAATCTGTTTCACTTGCCTCGGAATTAGCGTCAATGACGGAAAACATTCATAAACATCGCATCCTCATCCTCGATTTTGGTTCTCAGTACACTCAACTGGTGGCGCGTCGCGTGCGTGAGCTGGGCGTTTACTGTGAGCTGTGGGCGTGGGATGTCACGGAAGCACAGATTCGCGAGTTCAATCCAAGCGGCATCATCCTGTCCGGCGGCCCGGAGAGCACCACCGAAGAGAACAGCCCGCGCGCGCCGCAGTACGTATTCGAAGCGGGCGTACCGGTGTTCGGCGTGTGCTACGGCATGCAGACTATGGCGATGCAGCTGGGCGGCCACGTAGAAGGCTCTAACGAGCGTGAGTTCGGCTACGCGCAGGTAGAAGTCGTCACCGACAGCGCGCTGGTGCGCGGTATCGAAGACTCCCTGACCGCAGACGGCAAACCGCTGCTGGACGTATGGATGAGCCACGGCGACAAAGTCACCGCTATCCCGTCGGACTTCGTGACCGTAGCCAGCACCGAAAGCTGCCCGTTCGCGATTATGGCGAACGAAGAAAAACGCTTCTACGGCGTGCAGTTCCACCCGGAAGTGACTCACACCCGTCAGGGTATGCGCATGCTGGAGCGCTTCGTGCGTGATATCTGCCAGTGTGAAGCCCTGTGGACCCCGGCAAAAATCATCGACGACGCCGTGGAGCGTATCCGCCAGCAGGTTGGTGATGACAAAGTGATCCTCGGCCTCTCCGGCGGCGTGGATTCCTCCGTGACCGCGATGCTGCTGCACCGCGCCATCGGCAAAAACCTGACCTGCGTCTTCGTGGACAACGGCCTGCTGCGTCTGAACGAAGCCCAGCAGGTCATGGACATGTTCGGCGACCACTTCGGTCTGAACATCGTTCACGTGGAAGGCGAACAGCGCTTCCTGGACGCGCTGAAAGGCGAGAACGATCCGGAAGCGAAACGTAAAATCATCGGCCGCGTATTCGTGGAAGTGTTCGACGAAGAAGCGCTGAAGCTGGAAGACGTGAAATGGCTGGCGCAGGGCACTATCTACCCTGACGTGATCGAATCCGCCGCCTCCGCAACCGGTAAAGCACACGTCATCAAATCTCACCACAACGTGGGCGGCCTGCCGAAAGAGATGAAGATGGGCCTGGTTGAGCCGCTGCGCGAGCTGTTCAAAGACGAAGTGCGCAAGATTGGTCTGGAACTGGGTCTGCCGTACGACATGCTCTACCGTCACCCATTCCCGGGCCCGGGCCTCGGCGTACGCGTGCTGGGCGAAGTGAAGAAAGAGTACTGCGACCTGCTGCGTCGCGCGGACGCGATCTTCATTGAAGAGCTGCACAAGGCTGACCTGTACAACAAGGTTAGCCAGGCGTTCACCGTGTTCCTGCCGGTTCGCTCCGTCGGCGTGATGGGCGATGGCCGCAAGTACGACTGGGTTGTTTCCCTGCGTGCGGTTGAAACCATCGACTTCATGACCGCGCACTGGGCGCACCTGCCGTATGACTTCTTAGGCCGCGTGTCTAACCGCATCATCAACGAAGTGAACGGCATTTCCCGCGTGGTGTATGACATCAGCGGCAAGCCACCGGCGACGATCGAGTGGGAATGATGTATAGCTAGCTCATAGCACATCATATCTATTCAATTTTCTCTCTAACCCTCTGTAATTGCAGAGGGTTTTTGTTTATAGCTACTCATATCTATTCACTCTACACCACATTTTTCGACGGTACAGGTGACGGTATTACCCGAAAGGTATACTCTCATACCGACAAAACATGGATGCATTACGGGTGAATTTTGCTTACCGATACCAAACTGAAAAACCTGAAGCCGCAGGAGAAACTGTACAAGGTTTCCGACCGTGACGGGCTGTATGTCGCCGTGCTCACGTCAGGCTCTGTCTCGTTCCGCTACGACTACCGCATTAATGGCCGCCGGGAAACGCTGGTGATCGGCCAGTACGGTCGTGACGGTATCAGCCTGGCGGAAGCGCGCGAGGAACTCATTGCCGCCAAAAAGCTGCTGAAGTCAGGCCAGTCGCCTGCTGCGGCGAAACGTGACGGTATCAGGCAAATCGCCGGGGCCGAAACATTCGCGGTATATACCGACACCTACATGAAACACGTCACCCTGGCAGACAGCACCCGCTCCATGAAGCAGGCAGTGATCGACAGGGATATTCTTCCCGCTCTCGGCAACAAAATGATGACTGAGATAACCACCAGAATGGTGCGCGACCTTTGCGACCGTATCGTCGAGCGTGGCGGCCGGGCAACGGCGATTCAGGTCAGGGAGATAATCAGCAGCGTCTACCGGTACGCCAACGACCGCGGGCATGGTCTGTTCAATCCTGCTGCCGACATTAAGCCATCATCGATCGCCATGTTTAAGCCCCGCGAGCGCACACTGTCGCCTGAGGAAATTGGCATATTCTTCCGTGCGCTGGATGACGTCGGTGCGATGGGCACCATGAAGATGGCGCTGAAGCTGGTACTGCTGACGCTGGTTCGCAAAAGCGAATTTACATACGCGACGTGGGCAGAGATCGATTTCAGGAACTGGACATGGACGATCCCCGCCGACCGAATGAAGGCCAGGCGCGCGCATGTGATTTACCTGCCGAAGCAGGCGCAGGATCTGCTGGTCGGCTTGCAGATGTGTGCTGGTGGCAGTGAATACCTGGTGCCCGGTCGCTACAACTTCCGCAAACCATTATCGAATGCCGCGCTGAACTCGCTGATAGACCGGACCGTGGAAGCCATAAACAAGGACGGAGAGCAGATACAGGACTTCACAGTCCATGACCTGCGCCGGACGGCCAGCACGCTGCTGCACGAAGCGGACTATCCCTCAGACTGGATAGAGAAGGCGCAGGCTCATGAACAGAAGGGCGTGCGAGCGGTATACAACAAAGCGGAGTATGCCCGGCAGCGCGCCTATATGTTGCAGCAGTGGGCGGATATGGTTGATGCCTGGATTAACGGGGAGCACACCGATCTGGTGCCGTTCTCCCCGTCTAAATTTGAGAAATGGTTGGAAGGAAAGGATTAAGCTGCCTCCCGTCTTGCCAGGCGGGAGTTGCCATATGCCATAAGAGTATCGCGTTCTACCGTTGTAAACTCGCAATGGGTTCTCGGGTATGGCTTCCAGATGAGCAGTAAGGATCCTTTGTTGTTGCCGCTTACTGGTTTCCCTGTGAGCGGGTTGATAAATGCCAGCCGCCCGGCGGTGATGAATCGCACCTCGCTGGCGGTCTGGATTGCCTCTCTGAACCAGCCAACCGATGTGTCTGCCGGTACCAGCATGACCGTGCCGATCTGATTGGCGCTCTCGGCGGCGGCTTTCTTTACGAATGGTGTAATGTCGCTGTACGGCGGATTCATCCAGACGTAGCCAGGAACATTTAGGTAATCAGCCCATGGCGTTTCCAGGGTGTTCTGGTCAGCAGTGATGAACTTGCGGCACAGTGCGTTATGTGGCGCCGCGGCTGCATCCAACTGGAAGCAGAACTCGGCATCTAGCGCTGAGAAGATAGCTGGTGGCGTGCGCCATAAATCACGCTGATCAGCTGGCGTATTACTTCCGGCGAAATCAGTCATGCTGCACCGCCTTCCGACTTCTCAGCTTCTACAGCAAGAGACTCCAACTTATCCATAAACATTGCGGACAGCATTGCGTACTCCGCGTCTGTGGCCGCTGGCATTGGAACAAATCGGATGCCGAACGAGGCGAGCATATTTGCAGCCTCGAGGCACTTTCTTAAATCTGCTGGTGCTGCTTTGTTCATGCTGCCACCTTATTACTGTTCATCAGCTCAGCCAGGCGCTGAGCCTTCAATGGTTTTCTGATAACCTGGCCGCCGGGTGCCAGCCACCCGCGGCGCAGAGATGAATAAACCAGTGTGATACTTCCGACGCGGATGTTGTCGTGGGGGTTAGTCATACACCACCCCGCGACATCCGATCCCGCTGTAGTCCAGATGCGGGGTGCGGTTACCTTTAGTGATGCACTGCTGGCGGCGCACCGCGATGCGGGCGCGCTCAACTTCACCAACAGCGGCGTCCAGACACTGGAGCCACAGGCGGGCCGCGATGCGATAATGACCCAGACGCTCGCGAGCAATGGCCCGGCTTTCGATCTCCATTGCTTCCGGGGTTACTGCAACAACTTTTTCAGTTCCGCGCTGCGATGCTTTGTTCATGTGATATTTTTCAAGGCGGGTTAATTTTCTCATGCCCAGAGTCCTCTCAACTGATTACCGCCGCCAGCCACATCAGGTAGGCGACCACAGCCAGATACAGGTACACATCTGACCATCTGCCGATATGCTTCTTCAGCGCCGTCATGCTGCCGCACTCACCGGTCGATACACGCGGCGGTCAACTGGCGGCTTTTTTCCGGTGAACGTCGCCGGGCTTGCCGCCTTACGTTTATCCAGCCAGGCTTCAACTTCGCTCTGGTCCCACGCGCAGCGGCGATCGGTGATCCAGAAACGGGACGGGAATTCTCCAGCCTGTTCCAGGCGGTCAATCGTGCTCCATGACAGTGGCACCACCGCCAGGAGTTCCTTCTTACCAAATGCACCTTTCATAAATACCTCTCTTGGTTGCAGGTGTGGCGCCGTGGCGCCACGGTGGTGTTATTCGAATTCAGGACGCATATCGTTAAGCGTCGTCATGAATCCCTGGTGGGATTCCTCACCGAGCTTTCCAGCCATGGCGTTGATCTCATCTTCGGCACGCTTAAACATCGCCTTGGCATCTGCTGCGGATGAATCGAGGCTGTTCAGAATTGCGCTGACGTATTCCCGCGCCTCTTCGCGATCAGAGTCAGAAACCACCGTCAGGCTCTGCTGCTCATCATCAACAACGGAATACTCGCCGGTTATAACTGCCGCGTTATCCTGACTCAGGCCAGCTTCAGCTCGTTCATCCATCACCACAGCTTTTTGCAGTTCGATAGAGACAGGCAGGTATTTGAACAGGCGACGGATCACCGTCTTTTTCGCCATTTCGTCGAAGTGGTCAACCCATGGGCCACTGCTGCCGGCTTTGCTCAGGGCCCGTACTTTTTCAACGTCTGCCCGGCTCATAACTTCGAACTGGACGCCGCCATCTTTCAGGCGGGCCACTGCGTATACATGGGTCAGTTCGCCGCGATCACCGGTTTCGCAAGGTGAGTGCTCGAGCGTTTCTTCCAGGCCGTATGAGTAGCTGAATTTGTCGTTTACATGGACGGTGCGCGCTGAGATGCTCAGGATCTGCCCGGAGCGGCGGGCAAGGTCAATCATCCCGCGATAGCCGATGATGAGCTGAGCTTCTGTCGATACTGTTTCCCAGCGGCCATTAATTTTCTGGCGCTTGTCGAACGGAATCAGGTACGCGTGGCCCAGTGCGCCGCCCGGCTCCAGTCCGAGCTGAGCGCATTGCATAATTGCACCGAGGAAACTGGCCTGGTCGCATGCTGCCAGTTTTGGAACCTTGCGGATCTCGGTAGTAGCGATGCGCGCCAGGCGGTCAGCTGTCATGTGCTTTGGAAGAGCCAGTGCCATCTGAGCCTTAATTTTTGGATCCGCGAGCAACCCGGCCAGCGTGGTAGGTTTCTCGTTATGCTGTGCAACCTGGTTGCCGGTTGCTGCTGCCTTAAGTGCGTTGGTAGACATTTTTTCTCCTTACTTCATTCTGAAAACGCGTGATGTCGTTGCTGTTTTGAATTTTTCGTACAGGTCAGGGTGCTCAACCTGGAATAATTTCTGATCGAACCGGCTACTTACCTGAGATTTCCATGTGCAAATCGGTTTCCCGTCCAGCGTCAGGATTGAGTGCTCCTGCATGTACAGCTTCAGCTTCTCTTCCGATACGGCTATTTCAGCTTCCAGCGATTTGCAGCGTGATTTCATGTCACGCAGGTCGTTGAAAAGTGCCAGGGCCTTACCGTCTGCCTCGATGCTTGAACCAGCATCCTTCTCAAACATCAGAGATATATCGCTGACGGTTGTGGCCTCAGGTGGGTTCAGGTTTATCACCCTGTCCCAGAAGGAAACTTCTTTCTCCAGGATGGCTTGAATGGTTTCCTCATCACGCTCAACGCGATAAATACGGAAATCATCACCGCCGATCAGGACGCCGAATACGCATACCTGCTTCTCTGTTACCATCAGTCCATGCATGGCCTGCGCCGTGTAATGCACAGGGATCGCATCTGTCTGAACTTCACCCCATTCCTTAGCTTTGAATGGGCTAACCGTTTTGATCTCGATGTTCTCTCCGGTAGCCGCTTCTGCATCGATCTCAGCTGCGATAAAGCCGTAATCTCGGTGGATATACCGGTTGCCGCGATGAATAATTTCCAGCCCTGTCTCTTCAGAAAGCAGGTCAATTACGTATGGCTCCATACGCTGGCCACGCGTGAAAACTTTCTGCTTTGAAGGATCTACTGGCTTGATGCGTGGCTGAACCTTATCCAGATACACCTCAAGCGGAGTGCGCCACGGGCTAATCCCGAGAATACCGGCGACATCACTGCCGCCGAGGTATTTCGTCCGGTCCATGCTGCCGACGTTCTGCATCATGCCGCAGTCCTCGCCGTGTCCAGCTGGTCAGCCAGATCCCACTTCGCGATGATGCTGGTCATCGCGGCCTGGTACGCTGCGAGAGCCTCTTCAAATTCAGCGCTCATCATCAGTTCTTCAAGAATCTCGGTGCGCACGCCTTTGCGTTCCAGCTCATAGAAAGGCTTTTGCAGCTGGTGGAACTTGATGGCGTCGATCAGCTCTACCTGGCGCTCGTAGTGCAACTGGCTCAGCTGGTAGTCGCTGTCGATGCTGGTCATGATTTTTTTCAGGTTATTAATCTGCTGGATGTTCACTTGCTCACCCCCATATCCATTTCAGTTTTTACTGCCATCTTGGTGACAAATGCCCAGTTGATGGCCTCATGCAGAGTGCGGCACTTGGTGCTCATCAGCCCGCACGCCGTAACGCAGTACCAACCGTTGATGATTTTCCACTGCATAATTCGTTACCTCAGTGTTACCGATGAGGTAATAATTATCCTTATGTGGTTTGAAGTCAATAGGTATGATTATAAAAAATTACCCATTAGGTAATCTTAGGGGCAATAAAAAAGCCGCACAATGGCGGCTTAGTGTCTGAAATATATGATGTTACTCTTGCGATTTACCGTTCTGAACAATCACGAAATCGACGTAGCTCTCGATCTTGCTTTTCTCGCTCTCAGGTAACAATGCGTAGCGGGCCCGGTCGTAATGAATGGTCGCCGGGTCGCGAGGATGGATGAGCAGTTCATAGCCCCGGCGGCCGAACGCGCTGGCGATCGCCTCCAGGGTGGAGATAGAAACGCTAACCTCATTGTTCAGCATGCGCTGGATTGTAGCCTGGGCAACTCCTGAAGCTTTCGACACCTTGCCCTGAGATGACAGGTCGCGGTTGTTCTGCATCCACGCTTCGAGGTTATGCGCCGCCAGCTGGCCGATATCGGAAGGAGTGATATCCTCCTGGGGGATGGCGACAGCGGATAATGAGTGGTCGACGTCCAGCCAGTTCGACGGCTTGTTGGCTGCCTTCTCAATCTTTCGCGCCACCGTGTCGCCGACAACTTTCTGCCCGCGGACCCAGCGGTTCACCAGGTTTGCCTGAGTTCCCAGTTTTTCCGCCAGACGAGTCTGCACCCCGTTAAAGTCACGGTCGATGATATCGTTAATATTCTGCCTGCGGATATCCTGAATACTTTTCATGCTCTGGTGAATCGCCTCATATATGAATTAGTTAGTGGTTCAATTAAAAGCGAATTTACCTCACAGGTAAATGCACCTCACAGGTAACAAACCTTGATTTTTATTACCTTCTGGGTGAATATTTGTTATCTGAAATTAATATCAGGCAATAGCTATGAGCGAGAACGAAAAATTCGACTTCAAAAAACACTGGTTGCAACTCACTCCTGATGAGCGAAATGCCTTTGCTGGCGAGGCCGGAACGACCAGTCACTACATCCAGACGCATCTGACAGGTCGCCGGAAAATGCCCGGTAAAACATTGATGAATGGGCTATTTAAGGCATGTAAGCAACGTGGATGGGTCAGAACAAAGCCGGAACTGGCTATCTTCTTCTACGAATAAAACATCCTTCAAACCTCCATCAGGCCGCCTTCTGGCGGTCTTTTCATATCTATTCAGCCCTCTCAGGTAATAATGATCCAAATATGGTTGATCTTTTTTCGGCCATCGCACAAAATTACCAAAGATAAATTTCAAAGAGAGGTGCAAATGAAGCGATTAACACAGCGTGAAGCTCTCGAAATGGGCCTGGCCAGGTTCTACACCGGAAAGAAGTGCATTCACGGGCATGACAGCGAGCGCTACACCCTCAGTGGTGAATGCGTTAAGTGCAACAACGAGCGGGCGCGCCGCCAGCAGCAGCTGCGCTCAGATAAATTGAAGGCAGCCAAAAAAGCACGGGAGGCGGCATGAAGATTTTTCTCTCCGGCAGCAGTGCTCAATTATGCATTGAAGCAGAGTCAGAAGAAGAAAAGGCGATGCTAATTATGTGGCACCGCCTGAACATTTCTGATCAGACAATGTACTGCGACATGGTTGAGGTTGGTTGCTTCGCTGGGTTGCGCCTTTGTGGAATTACTGATCTCGAAAAATAGTAGGTTCATATGGCTAATCAATGGCTACGTCTTTGGCATGACATGCCTAACGACCCGAAGTGGAGAACCATTGCGAGAATATCTGGGCAACCAATAGCTCTCGTTCAGGCCGTATATGTCCACCTTTTGGTGAGTGGGTCACAAAATGTCACGCGAGGTCACGTTGATGTCACGAACGAGGATTTAGCGTCACATTTTGACGTGACTGAGTGTGACATAGACGCTGTTATTAACGCCATGCAGGGACGTGTTTTGGATGGAGAATACCTTACAGGGTGGGAGCGTAGACAGCCTAAAAAGGAGGACCGCGGAAATGATGAAACTGGAGCAAAATCAGCTACTCAGAGAAAAAGAGAGCAGCGTGAGAGGCAGCGTATTAAGCAACAAGAAGGAAATGAGTCACAGCAATGTCACGACAAGTCACGGAATGTCACGACAGATAAAGAAGAGATAAAGAGAAGAGAAGATATAAATAAAACCCCTCTCTCTGCGCGCGAAGAAATTCAAATCCATCCAGTTGTCGTTCCAGGTATCGGGGAACCGATCGGCAAATTCACCATGCATGAAAACTGGCAGCCGTCAGATGACTTTGTCATGCGCGCCAGAATGTGGGGCCACGCACTACCTGCTGACGGATACAAGAAATCAGACCTGATTGAATTCATCACCTACTGGATGGCGGAAGGCAATGTGATGCAACACGTGCAGTGGGAGCAGAAGTTTGCCCGGCTGCTGATGAACAGGAGAAAAAGAGCGGCAGGAAAGCGCGGTGACAGCTCTGGCGATGACGTACCACACTGGAACAGCCCTGAGGGCTGGAAGGATTTCTTATGAGTAACGTATTCGCAGCAATTCAGAATCGTGATGCAGGTGCTCTGGCTCGCATGATGGGACCTGACAATCACCATGACCAGCAGGACAACGTTGTTAACATCAGCGCAGAGCGTCTCGTCGATGCCCTGTTCAAACAGCTTAAGCAACTCTTCCCGGCGGCTGAGCAGACAAACTTGAAGACCGTGCAGCAGGAAACCGACGCGAAGCGCCAGTGGATCGCCGCATTCGCTGAAGGTGGGATCCGTACCCGCGAGCAGGTATCGGCAGGAATGCGCCATGCCCGCGCCAGCGAATCACCGTTCTGGCCGTCGCCCGGTCAGTTCATCAAGTGGTGCAAGGACAGCAAGATGGTGCTGGGCGTAAGCATCGAGGACGTGATGGGAGAATTTCACCGCTACGCCAAAGAGAAAAGCCTCCAGCCTGGCGGCCCGGAGCGGTTCCCGTGGCGCCACCCGGTCATGTACTGGATTGTGTGCGATACCCGCCGTGCGATGTATCAGCGCCAGCTGAGCGAGATTGAAGTCGAGAAGCATGCGCGCAAACTGCTGGAGGAATGGGCTGCGAAAGTGGCGGCTGGTCACCAGATTCCGGATCCGGTTCTGAGCATCCAGGCGAAGCCAGAGCCGATACAAACGCCAGCGGACACAGGGGGGAGTGCTTACCACCCACCCGGGAAAAGCTTCGGATGCATGCCGAATTCCGCCACCCTGGGAGGACTGACACCGGCCCAGTGGCTGATGGAGGAATACCGGCGAGGGAAAGCGGCAGGACTCATCAGGTAGCACCAGCGCGGCAGCGCATTTTTTTACGCCTGCATAATTACCTCGCAGGTAACAAAAAAGTGCGCATAGCTATTGATTTTAACTCTAATGTGGATTTAAATTACCTGAGAGGTAAGTCATGACAGTAGTTTTAGGGATTGACCCGGGATGCAGCGGGGCGCTGGTTCTCGTAACTGAGCAGGGCGGATACATCGACCATCTGCCAATGCCAACCATCAAGGTCGGCACAAAGTCCAGGGTGAACGGCGCAGCGGTGGCTGCATGGGTTCGGCAGTACGGAATTACTCATGCATATCTTGAGCAGGTCGGTGCAATGCCAGGGCAGGGAACGGCAAGCATGTTCACGTTCGGGCATGCAGCTGGCGTAGCGGAGGGGCTCCTCCATGGACTCAACATTCCGTACACGCTGGTAACGCCGCAGGCCTGGAAGAAGTCAGCCGGGCTTATCGGAAGCGACAAGGACGCAGCGCGCAGCAGGGCGATTCAGCTTTACCCGGAACTCAGGGCGCTGGATGCCAAAGCGAAAGGCCAGGCCATCGCAGATGCGCTGTTAATCGCAAGGTTCGGGATCGGCGTTAAATAACGATCCTTTTTGATATCAACGTAATCAATAACTTATACGGGTAAGCGGGGGTAAATATGGACAGCAATATCAGTGAGTTAGTGAAGTTAGGGCATGAGCGGGCCGACGAACTTAAAGCGGCATGTGGTGCAGTTGACGTGCGCAGCGTGGCGCAACTGATTAGTGATCTGGCGTCGCAGCTTGAAGTGCAGTATGTGCGCGCTGAAGAGTCCCGGCGCGAATTCAGCTCTGCTGATATCACAATGCAGAATCTGGAGGCTCAACTGAAGCAAAGCAAGATTGACGCCGACTGCTACAAGAAGGGCATGGAAGCGTCAAATGCTCGACTGGTACAACTGGCTGCGGAGAATGCAAAGCTTGCTGACTGCGCGAACTTTTATCGGCTCGGATTTAAGCCGGCAAAGGGTGCTTTTGGTATCGAGTATCGACCAACGGAGCAATTGCTTGATGATTGCGGAAACACCGCGCTTGAGGCCATTAAAACCACGGCAACCGACGCTTTCCTGGCTGAAGTGCGGGCGCAGGTTTGGATTGAAGGTAACGAGCCAGCAGAATTTGGTCGTTACTGGGTGCGTTACGAAACCGACGTCGGGCCGCAATATTGCTCTGCTCAGTGGCTGGAACACAATTTCTGTGCAGGCAGTGACTCGAACATCCATAAGATTTGGCTGGCAGACCATTCGCGTTCGATTAATTCTCTGCGCGGCGTAACTCACTACACGAAGTTACCCGATTCACTGGAGGCCGCCCAATGAGCAACATCGACAAACGCGCATTACGTGAAGCGGCGGTTCGCGCAGGTGGCGTGAAGTGGCAATACATGCGCGCGACGCAACATTCGAAAGCATACATAACGGACGATAAAGGTTCGACAGTCATCAACTGCACTGATGGTGATGTTCCAGCCAAATGCGCCGGATTTCTAGAGTCCGCTAACCCCGCCACCGTGCTGGCGCTGCTGGATGAGCTGGAAGCCGCAGAGAAGCGTAATGCTGAGCTGGAAGGTCTACTGGAGTCAGAGGTTCGACTGTGGACACAACGTTACGACTGCGCAAATAGCCGCAGAGAAGTGGCAGAGAAGCGGATTGCTGAGCTGGAGGCGCGGGAGGTTGTACTTCCACAGCGCTATAGCATGTTGCATCGCGTCGATTTCGATGAGCTGTATCACACGGAAATGGTTTACAAGCAGCATCAGGTGCTTGAGGCACTGCACGATGCTGGAGTCAACGTCGCCGCAGCCGGTAAAGGAGAGTGAAATGGCTAAATTTACAGACGTACATGACCTGTTAACCGCTTATCAGAAACAGGCTCGGAAGATACCCCCTAAGGGTGTTTATGCCTCAAGGCATCGTCAGGTTGAAGTGCAGGCGGCACACGCACGCAAGTTAATGCGCAAGCGTCGGCGGTCTGTCGGCAAGTCAAATAAGCTTGGCTGTCGTTTTACGGCGGAAATGCGCGTAGCGCTGATTTGCGATATGAATTTCTGGGCGCTGGTTTGCCGCTCCAACCGTCAGAATGTGATTAAGGACTAACCCATGACATTCACCAAAGAACAATTACAGCACATCATTGAAACCGATCACGTCCAGTGTGGTGATGCATCTGCATTGGCACGCATGGCGCTTGCGGGGATGGAAGCGGAGCCTGTGTGCGTCATCGACCAGGCTAATCTTGATTATCTCAAATCTGGCTCTGATGCAGACGTGTGGCCAGCATCAAGAATAGAAATGGGTGATGTGCTTCTGTACCGCGCAGCCATGCTTCAGGGTGCAGATGGTACCCTCACCAATGAAGGTACCATACCAGTCACGCAATTTAAGCCGGTAGCAGACCTGTACGGCTTAACCTCACCAACTGGCGGCGAAACATCATTCACTTTCGACGCTGTTGAAGCTCGCGATTTTATTGATGGCGGGTGGTCATGCCAGGAGTACGTGGAGCTTGGACGCTTTCAGGAAGCCATGCTTCAGAATGGTAACTCTCCAGCGCAATCCGATTGCTGTCCGGAGCAAAACTACATCGCTCCGGCGCAAGACGGCGACTCTCCGGTGATTCCGGATGGTTGGGTGGCTTGCAGTGAGCAGATGCCGGAAGACGAGCAGGAAGTAATTGTTCAGAACAAGATGGGATACCGTTATGTATCTTACTTCGATGAGCATTCCGGACTGTTTTTTGACATGCGTGGCGGTAATCAAATGAACTGCATTGAGCACATATTTGTTACTCACTGGATGCCACTGCCAGCAGCACCGCAGCAGGAGGTGAAGTGATGGCTAACCTGCAACTGGCTGTTAACGGTGAATACTTAGACCTGATGAAGGCAGGCGAGAAAACAGAAGAGTATCGCCTGGTGAATCCATACTGGTGCCGCAGGCTATCTCATGGTCATAACCAGCAGTTACCTCGACGCTTTGACCGCCTGATTATCACCCGCGGCTATCCTAAGCGCGACGACGCTAGCAAGCGTATCGACGTTCCGTATGCTGGTTACGAAGTGAAGGTGATAACACATCCGCACTTCGGGCCTGACCCGGTCAAGGTCTTCGCGATTAAGGTGAATATCGATGCCTAACCCATTCGACGCAGTGATGTTCGTGCTGCTCACCTGTGGCGTAATTGACCAGTCGGGGTGGATATGGTGAGCAAACTCAAACAGCGGCGCCTGCGCCGCCTTAAAGCAGACGTGGCCTGGTGGCGAGAGGAAGCTGAAGATTGCCGATCCCGTCTGCTGGAACTGGCCGGAGAAATCGACAGGCTCAAAAAGCTGGTTATCCGCGTGCCGATGCCGGTGGTGGTCCCGGCGGAGATTATCCAGCGCATCAATGTTAAAGGTGCGTTTGCCATGGGGATCGAACGTTATGGCGACGCGATGCTGAAGTTGGCGAAAAAGGAGGATAGTGATGGCTAAGACCGCAGCAGAACGCAAAGCAGCGCAGCGCGCCCGGCAGGCTGAGTCCGGTGAGCGCAAGCTTGAGCTGGTGCTCGATGAGCAGGAAATGGAGATGCTGGCACGCAACTGCGCCGCCCGGCGCCCTGGTCGTGCGCCGTACGACATGACCGAGTACATCGCGCTGCTGATCCGCCAGGATGATGCGCGGATGCGCGGCCGAATCAAAGCTATCAGAGCTAACCAGTGCGGGAAGTGTGGCGACAGCCTGCCTGTGAAGTCCTGCCCGTGCTCCGGTGATTCGGCGTGCTGGGTAACGCAGGGCTGGCACGAAACCAAACTTGCGGTGTGACAGGTCACGAAGGGTTGACTAAATCCTCACATGATTATACTGTTTAAATGTACAGTATTTTTATGTGAGGTTCCATCATGGGCTTTCCATCTCCGGCAAAAGACTATGCAGAAGCAGCTCTTACCATCACCAGCTTGTGCGGTTACGACGGCAACTGCCGCACCATTGAGACATCGGCGGGATATGCCATTATCAACGTTTCGCGCAAACCACATTCGGGTGACACCGTGCTGATTTCGTATTGCGGCCGAACGGAGTTCGCCATTGTGCAGGGAAAGGCGCTGATCACTCCTGAAGGTGAGGCGCTCGAAGGTGAGGCGCTGGACGATACGACAGTGCACGGCGTGGTGACCCACTTCCTGAACCGCGTGGACAATCAGCGGCCAGACCCGATACCAGTCATGTAACATCTGCGCGGGCGTGATAGTATTACCTGCATGGTAATAAAATTACTCAGGTGGTAATGATGCCCGCGACACCAAAACCGCATAAGCGCAAATCAACGCAATATAAGCCTCTTACAGCGATGCAGGAGGCTTACTGCCAGTCATACATTAAGACACCTGAGAACCAGACTCAGGCTGCGATTAACGCAGGATTTTCGCCTAATACGGCAGCGGTCAAAGCCAGCAACATGATGCGAGACGAAAGAATCCAGAAACGAATCGCCGAATTGATGGAAGAACGCAATAAGCGCATGCGCGTCAGTGCTGACTACGTCCTCATGCGCCTGGTGGAGATCGACCAGATGGATGTGCTGGATATCCTGAACGATGACGGCAGCCTGAAGCCTATCCGCGAGTGGCCGAAAATCTGGCGCACCACGCTCAGCGGCTTCGACCTGTCCTCAACCATCATGAACATGAACGAGGATTCGATAGAGACCATCCTCAAAAAAATCAAATGGCCGGACAAAGTGAAGAACCTCGAGCTGATTGGTAAGCACGTCGACGTCAACGCGTTCAAAGAGCGCCTGGAAATCGACGTAAGAATGACCATAGCAGACAAGATGGCCAAGGCTCGGGCTCGCGTCAAAGAGCAGGCTGGTGGTGAAGAATGACAGCAGCAGCCATGTCGCCGGAAGAGCAGCTCGTCGAGGATATTGCTTCGTTCACGTATGACCCGCTGGGGTATGCGCTGTATGCGTTCCCGTGGGGTGAGGAAGGAACAGAGCTAGCACACGCCACCGGTCCGCGTAAGTGGCAGGCTGATGCATTCCGCGAGATACGGGATCACCTTCAGAACCCCGCGACGCGTCACCAGCCGCTGATGCTGGCCCGCGCATCTGGCCACGGCATCGGAAAGTCCGCTTTCATCTCGATGCTGATTAACTGGGGTATGTCTACCTGCGAGGACTGCAAGGTGGTGGTGACCGCCAACACCGACAACCAGCTGCGCACCAAGACCTGGCCGGAAATCATCAAATGGTCGAACCTGGCCATAACGAAAGAGTGGTTCACCTGCACCGCCACGGCGATGTACAGCAACGATCCGGGCCACGATAAACGCTGGCGCGCTGACGCAATCCCGTGGTCTGAGCACAACACCGAAGCGTTCGCCGGGCTGCACAACGAGCGCAAGCGCATCATTGTGGTATTCGACGAAGCGTCCAATATTGCCGATCTGGTCTGGGAGGTTGCCGAAGGTGCGCTGACGGATGAGGACACAGAAATTATCTGGGTGGCGTTCGGGAACCCGACCCGTAACACCGGGCGTTTCCGCGAGTGCTTCCGTAAATATAAACACCGCTGGAAGTGCGCGCAGATTGATTCACGCACCGTGGAAGGCACGAACAAACAGCAACTCCAGAAATGGGTGGACGACTACGGCGAGGACAGCGACTTCGTGAAGGTCCGTGTGCGGGGGATATTCCCTGATGCGTCAGAACTCCAGTTTATCCCGACCGGGCTCACTGACGAGGCTATAAAGCGCGTAGTGACCGCCGGGCAGGTGGCGCACGCACCGGTGATTATCGGCGTCGACCCGGCGTATTCCGGCGTGGATGACGCGGTGATATACCTGCGGCAGGGGCTGCACAGTAAAGTGCTCTGGACCGGCAACAAGACCACCGACGATCTGATTATGGCGAAGCGCATCGCCGACTTTGAGGACCAGTACCAGGCTGACGCAGTATTCATCGACTTCGGCTACGGCACCGGGCTGAAGTCCATCGGTGATGGCTGGGGCAGGACGTGGCAGTTAATCCCGTTCGGCGGCGGCTCGACAGATCCCCAGATGCTCAACAAGCGCGGCGAGATGTTCAACAGCTGCAAAACGTGGCTGAAGCTCGGCGGCGCGCTGGATGATCAGGAGACAGCTGATGACCTGTCGGCGGCAGAGTACAAAGTCAGGGTAGACGGCAAGATCGTCATTGAGCCGAAGGAAGATATAAAAGAGCGCTTAGGCCGCTCTCCGGGCAAAGGTGACGCGCTGCTGCTGACGTTTGCTTTCCCTGTTACGAAACGCCTGCGAATTCCGGGACAGGAGAATCAGCAGGGCAAGGCCGTGACTGAATATGACCCGTGGAAATAACAAAGCCCGCACGTCGGCGGGCTGATTGTGACATGTCACGGTGTTAAATTAGCGTGTAGCCAGATTCGAATGCCTCTGCCGGGCTATATGATTTATAGCCATCTTCATAAACCACATAGTAACCGCCAGTCTCTGGATTGTGCTTTCTGAACCACTCTTTGTCGACGAAGAATGGTGCATAATTTTTATCCTCCGGATATAAAGCGAAATGTTTTCCCTCCATGTCGTTGTATACCTTTACATCGGCTAGTTTTAACGCCCACACTTTTTTGTGGCACTGATAGCGCGGCATTTCTGCTGAAGTTTGGCTCATAATATTCACCTTAAAAAAATTCCAGACATTGCTGGCATTTGATATTCGTATTTTGAGTGTTTGTGTCGTTTAAATCAGCGGGCTACATAGCGCGCCGGTTGAACGAGGATCGGCAGAAAAGACGCTCAGTAATTGCTTTACTTTACGAGTAAACATTCGCTCAACGACCTTCCAGCTTTCAGGCTTAACGACCAGCGCCATCGTTGCAGATGCCGTAGCAACCGCCCACATCAGCCCGTCGAATGCGATTGATGGTGCATTGGTGAAATGGATTGATAATTCACGCAGCCCGATAAAAGCCAGCGCCACGCTAATGCCGATTACAAGATATTTGTACTTACGCATAACGACCTCTCTCTGTTGGAAAAAATGCCCGGACGAACCGGGCGAACTGGAAGCAATGACTACGGAGTGCCTTCCTTGGCGGGTGATGCAGGGTTTACAGCGCAACGCCATCTTGATGGCGTTCTGCTGTAAAAATGGCGGTGGTCAGAAGTGGGAGCAACTGCCACCGCCAAAGCTACACGCATTGCCTGGTACTGCCGTATCACGGTCCTAAGGCGTGATTTGGTTGTGGTGCTGTGCGTCAGCATTCCCTTCGTCGCCTTGGTATCCGCCGCAACCGAACCAACTAGCATCAGGAAAACCACAACGGAGAGAGCACTGAGTAGGGATTCGAACCCTCTACCAGCAATGGCGATCTCCGACGTCGCGCAATGCTCTTACCTGTTATGGCCTCGTCTCTTCCGAGGTGTCACACCTGATCGCCACGCTGGTGAAACGCTATGTCGTGCATACCGAAAACACTGACTTGCACATTCCGGCTACCCGCTCGGGGATAAGGAAACCAAGGAACCCCGCCGGACCGCTGCGACACATGTGCCATATGCCGTACTGCTCACATCTGGAAGCGCATTCCCCAGTTTTGATTTAGCGACAAGACCTCACAGAACCGATATCGAAGTGCGCTTTCATGTTGTGTTACCTGAAGGGTAATAATTGCACGGCATTCTGTCAATATGCTACGTAAAATAATCCGTATATGGTTAAATTGGTAATAATTTAATCGTGTGTGAGGTTATCGCTATGTGTATCGGCAGCAAGCCATCAGTGCCAGCGGCACCAGAAGTTCAGGCCGCACCTCAGGAGCAGGACGCCGCTGTGGTCAGTGCCCGCGATGACGAAGAGCGCCGCCGCCGTGCTGCCGCCGGTCGTAACTCGACCATGCTCACCGGTGCCCAGGGCGACACTTCCGCCGCAAATACCAGCGGTAAAACGCTGCTCGGTCAGTAACGGAGCGCGCAGAGATGGTGGAAACCGAAAAAGATCGGCTGCTGAAGCAGCTCGCACAGCTGAAGAATGAGCGCACATCGTTCGAGCCGCACTGGCGCGACCTGAGCGACTTTATCAATCCGCGCGGTTCCCGCTTCCTGACGTCTGACGTTAACCGTGACGATCGTCGCAACACCAAAATTGTTGACCCTACTGGCTCACTCGCTCAGCGCATTCTAGCCAGCGGCATGATGTCCGGCATCACCAGCCCTGCGCGCCCGTGGTTCAAGCTGGCAACGCCTGACCCTGACATGATGGATTACGGCCCGGTGAAGGTCTGGCTGGAAGTCGTGCAGCGCCGCATGAACGAAGTGTTCAACAAGTCGAACCTGTATCAGTCTCTGCCTGTCATGTACGCCAGCCTGGGCACTTTCGGCACTGCCGCCATGGCTGTGCTGGAAGATGACCAGGACGTGATCCGCACGATGCCATTCCCGATTGGCAGCTACTACCTGGCTAACAGCCCGCGTGGCAGCGTCGACACCTCATTCCGGCAGTTCTCCATGACTGTGCGCCAGCTCGTGCAAGAGTTCGGCCTGGACAATGTCAGCACGTCCGTGAAGAGCCAGTGGGAAAGCGGCACGTATGAAGCGTGGATCGAGGTTAACCACTGCATCACGCCAAACATCAACCGCGACAGCGGAAAGATGGACAGCAAGAACAAGCCGTTCCGCTCTGTCTATTTCGAGACCGGCGGCGACTCCGACAAATTGCTGCGTGAATCTGGTTTCGATGAATTCCCGATTCTGGCGCCGCGCTGGGAAGTTAACGGCGAGGACGTATACGCGTCTTCCTGCCCCGGCATGCTGGCGCTCGGGCAGGTCAAAGCGCTTCAGGTTGAGCAGAAACGTAAAGCTCAGCTCATCGACAAAGCTACAAACCCGCCGATGGTTGCGCCAACTTCACTGAAGAATCAGCGCGTTTCTCTGCTACCTGGCGATGTGACGTATCTCGACGTGCTGAGCGGGCAGGACGGCTTCAAACCTGCGTACCTGGTAAACCCGAATACCGCCGACCTCCTGGCTGACATCCAGGACACCCGCCAGATCATCAACAGCGCCTACTTTGTCGACCTCTTCATGATGCTTCAAAACATCAACACCCGCTCAATGCCAGTGGAAGCAGTGATCGAGATGAAGGAAGAGAAGCTGCTGATGCTCGGCCCGGTGCTGGAACGCCTGAACGACGAAGCGCTCAATCCGCTTATCGATCGCGTGTTCTCCATCATGGCGCGCAAGAACATGCTGCCGCCACCGCCTGACGTTATGCAGGGAATGCCACTGCGCATCGAGTACATCTCCGTTATGGCGCAGGCGCAGAAATCTATTGGCCTCACCAGCCTGTCGCAGACCGTTGGCTTCATCGCACAACTGGCTTCAGTTGGTAAAACGGAAGCGCTCGACAAGCTCGACGCGGATCAGGCTATCGACGCGTTCTCCGAAATGTCCGGCGTATCGCCAACAGTCATCGTTCCGCAGGAGCAGGTGCAGCAGATTCGAGAAGACCGCGCCAAACAGCAGCAGGCAGCTCAGGCGCTGGCAATGGGTCAGGCCGTAGCGCAGGGCGCGAAGACGCTCAGCGACACGCAAACCGCAGATCCAAGCGCGCTGACAGCAATCACTAACGCAGTGGGAGCGGCTCAGCAATGACGGATTTCGATGAAGAAGAAATGCGCATTCAGAACGAGCGTAAGAAACACGATCTGGAGCAGCGCGAGAAGGACGACATCAAGTTCGTCATGGATAGCGAGCAGGGCCGCCGCGTCGTGTGGGGGCTGCTGGAGAAAGGTCAGGTGTTCGGTACCTGCTTCAACGTTGACCCGAACATCACAGCATTCAACGAAGGGCAGCGCAACCTGGCTCTGGTTCTGTTTCAGCGCGTCATGACGCACTGCCCCGATCAGTATCTGAAGATGGCCGCAGAGGCCAGTGAACAGGAGTAACCATGAATTTATTTGAACGTTTGCTGCATCGCCGTCTTTGCAATGAGCAGCCTGCTGATGGTGGCGCTGCGCCGGCACCGTCTGAGCCATCCTCACCTGCTGCTGATGCTCCTGCACCTGCTGCTGACCCGGCTAAACCAGAAGGCGATAAGCCACAGCCTGGCACTGAAGGTGATAAGCCTCAGGAAGAAAAACCAGCTGATGGTGATAAGCCAGCGGATAAGTCGGAAGACGAAGAGCAGAAGCAGGAAGGTGCGCCGGAGAAATACGAATTTACCGCTGGCGAAGGCGTAGAGCTGGATTCCGAAGCGCTGAAGGACTTCGAGCCCGTTGCCCGCGATCTGAACCTGACCAACGAGCAGGCGCAGAAGTTGGTGGACGCATATCCCAAAATTCTGGCCGGTGTGCAGCAGCGTCAGGCAGAAGCCTGGCAGAAGCAGACCGAAGGCTGGGCAGAGACCGTGAAGGCAGATAAGGAGATCGGCGGCGACAAGCTGACCGCAAACCTCAGCGCTGCGCAGCGTGCACTCGACCAGTTCGGCACGCCGGAACTGAAAGAATATCTGAACGCTACCGGTCTTGGTAACCATCCAGACCTGGTTAAAACGTTCGTGAAAATCGGTAAAGCCATGTCGGAAGACGGCATGGTCGATGGCAGTAATCAAGGCCAGCGTAGTGCGGCCGAAGTGCTTTATGGCTAATAAGAGAGGATATAACCATGGCTGTTAAAGGCGTAAATGCGCTGACGCTGGCTGACTGGGCTAAGCGTACTGATCCAAACGGAAAGGTCGATAAGATTGTCGAACTTCTTTCCCAGACCAACGAAATCCTGACGGATATGATGTTCGTAGAGGGCAACCTTCCAACTGGTCACCGTACCACCGTTCGCTCGGGGCTCCCGCAGCCTACATGGCGTTTGCTGAACTACGGTGTGCAACCGACAAAATCAACTACCGTACAGGTCACTGATACTGTCGGCATGCTGGAGGCTTATGCGGAAGTAGATAAGTCACTGGCAGATCTTAACGGTAACACTGCTGAATTCCGCCTGTCTGAAGATCGTGCATTCCTTGAAGGCATGAACCAGCAGATGGCTCAGACCCTGTTCTACGGCGATACCAGTGTGAACCCGCAGCAGTTCATGGGCCTGTCATCCCGCTACTCCACCAAATCCGCAGGCAACGGCCAGAACATCATTGATGCTGGCGGCACCGGTACAGATAACACCTCTATCTGGCTGGTGGTCTGGGGTGAAAACACTGTGCACGGCATCTTCCCCAAAGGGCAGAAGGCTGGTTTGCAGACTCAGAACCTCGGCGAGCAGACGCTTACCGATGCCAATGGCGGCAAATACCAGGGTTACCGCACCCATTATAAGTGGGATAACGGCCTGGCTCTCCGTGACTGGCGCTACGTTGTGCGCATCGCCAACATCGATGTGAGCGATCTGTCAGTACCAGGTTCAGCTGCAAATATCGTCAGCCTGATGGTTAAAGCGCTGCACCGCGTCCCTAACCTGAAAATGGGCCGCGCGGTGTTCTACATGAACCGTACCGTTGCCCAGGCGCTGGATCTGCAATCTCTGGATAAAGCCTCTCTGGCTCTGTCCGTAAAAGAGACTGAAGGCGAATTCTGGACCACGTTCCGTGGCATCCCAATCCGTGAAACCGATGCGATTCTGGAAACAGAAGCGCGCGTTGTTTAACGCCTGTCATTAACTGATGGGCCTTAACCGGCCCATAAATGGAGAAAGAAAATGATCCTCGACAAACTGTTGATGTTCTCCGAAGCGCAGGCGGTTACGGCTTCTGCTGCTTCAACTGATGTTATCGACCTGGGCCCTATCGACGGCACCCGCCGTGATATCGGCGTTGGCGAGCCTCTGGAGTTTTGGGCAACCGTGAACACCACTGCAACCGCAGCTGGCGCAGCGACCCTGAACGTCCAACTGCAGACCAGCCCGGATAACTCCACCTGGACCACCATCTACGACAGCGGCACGCTGGCGCTGTCAGCCCTGACGGTGGGTAAACGCCTGTTCTCTACGAAGGTGCCTGCTGGTGTTCAGCGTTATCTACGTGTGAACTATGTGGTTGCAACCGGACCGCTAACAGCTGGCGCATTCACCGCGGGTATCAATCTGGATGTTGACAACAACGCTCCATACTACCCAATCCGTTCCAAAGTGACTGGCTAAGGTGACAGCAATGGAAAAAGCAAAATACCGCGTCCTGCGCTTATCCCATATTCATAACAACCTCTGGCCTGAAGGTTCAGAGATTGAGTATGACGGTGAGCCAGGATCGGCGCTCGAGCCAATCAACGCAGCGGCAGAGAAAGCCAAAGCATCGGCGCTTAAAAAGCGTGGTCTTGAATTTGTTAAGCCAGAGTCAGAAGTAAAAAATGATGATGGCAATAACAACGACAATACCGGCGGTGATGACGATCTGGATAAGCTCCGCGAAGAGTATGAACTGCTCTTCAACGATAAGCCTCATCCAAATACTGGCGTCAAAACACTCCGCGAGAAGATCGCAGAGAAGCGTGCAGAACTGGGCGTCTGAGCCTCGCTAATCACACAGGGGGCTTCGGCCCCCTTCTTGCAGGAGTCCGCTATGGAACTGGTAAACCTCAAAACTGGAACTGACACCTATCAGGATGAGGATGGTAAAACCCAGACTCGCGATGATTACCCATGGGGCCTTTGCATTGAGCTGAACAACGAGACGCTCGCCAAGCTCAAGGCAACGCCACAATCCGCTGGTACTGAAGTGATGATCACAGCGAAAGCCATAATTCGTTCCACCTCTACCCGAGAAACGGAAGATGGCATGCAGCATAACGCCAGCTTGCAGATTACTGACATGGCACTCAGCCCGGTATCTGGTGAGCAGCCCAAAACTGCCGCCCAAACTCTCTACGGCGGGGAGGATGATTAATGGCCTCCGTTATCGAGATCTGCAACCGCGCGCTGAGCAATATCGGGAACAGCCGCAGCATTAACAGCCTGACCGAGGCCAGCAAAGAAGCCGGGCAGTGCTCCCTGCATTTCGATTCCTGCCGCGATGCTGCGCTTGCGGACTTCGACTGGAACTTTGCCACCAAACGCCTGGCGCTGGCTGATACCAACAATCCGCCTCCGGACTGGGCTTATTCCTACCAGTATCCGACTGACTGCCTGCGCATCACCGAAATTATGGTGACCGGTATCCGTAATCCGACGGCAGCTATGCGCATCAACTATGAGGTTGGGTCTGATGCCGACGGCACCGGAAAGCTGATCTACACCGATCAGCCTCAGGCATGGTTGAAGTACATCTCGCGCGTCACCGACGTGAACATGTTCGATGCAATCTTCATGGAAGCGCTGTCCTGGCGTCTGGCCGCCGCCATCAATATGCCGCTGACCGGCAGCGCAGATCTCGGTAACAACGCACTGACTATGTACCGCAGCGTCATCCTGAGCGCTGGCTCGCACAGCCAGAACGAATCCCAGGAGCCGCAGCCGCCAGTTGATGAGTTCACCGCAGCGAGGTTGTCATAATGGCTTTCAGTTGGATACAGCCGAGTTTTGCCGGCGGTGAAATTGGCCCGTCGCTGTACGGGCGAATCGATATGTCGAAGTATCAGGTGGCGCTGCGCAAGTGCGATAACTTTATCGTGCGTCAGTATGGCGGGGTGGAGAATCGCCCGGGAACGCGATTCGTCGGAGAGGCAAAATATCCGACTCGAAAATGCCGCCTTATTCCTTTCCAGTTCTCGACCGTCCAGACCTATGCGCTGGAGTTCGGGCACAACTACATGCGTGTCATCAAAGACGGCGCGTATGTGCTGAACAGCAGCAATGTGATCTACGAACTGGCGATGCCGTATGCTGAGGCTGACCTGTTCCGCATCAAATTCACGCAGAGCGCCGACGTGCTTACGCTGGTTCACCCGGCCTACCCGCCGAAGGAGCTGCGCCGCTACGCGCACGACAACTGGCAGATTGTTGACGTCACCACCAAAAACGGGCCGTTCGAAGATATCAACGTTGACGAGTCAGTGAAGGTTTACGCCAGCGCCAGCACCGGCACCATTACGCTGACGTCTAGCTCTGCCATCTTCGGCGCCGAGCAGGTCGGAAAACTGTTCTATCTCGAGCAGCCAGCAGTTGACTCCGTTCCAGTCTGGGAGACCAGCAAGACCACCGCTATCAACGATGTGCGCCGTGCTGACAGCAACTACTACCGTGCCAATACTTCCGGCAAGACCGGGACCCTGCGGCCGTCTCACACGGAAGGCATGTCCTGGGATGGATGGGGCGGAACCGGGGATAGTGATACCGGAATCCAGTGGGAATACCTGCACAGCGGTTTCGGCATTGCACGCATTACAGCCGTAGCCAGCGACGGCCTGACAGCCACTGCTACGGTGGTGAGCTATATCCCGTCTCAGGTTGTCGGATCGACGAATGGCAGCTACAAGTGGGCACGGTACGCATGGAACAGCGTAAACGGCTATCCGAGCACGGTTGTTTACTATCAGCAGCGCCTCTATTTCGCTGCGTCTACCGCGTACCCACAAACCATCTGGGCGAGCCGGACCGGCGACTATAAGGACTTCGGAAAGAGCAACCCTATCCAGGATGACGATCGCATCATCTACACCTACGCCGGGCGACAGGTGAATGAGATCCGCCACCTTATCGACGTCGGCAATCTGGTCGCGCTGACGTCTGGCGGGGAATATACGATATCCGGAGACCAGAATAAGGTCCTCACGTCGTCGGCGTTCTCGTTCAGCTCGCAGGGAAATAACGGTTCCAGCAATGTGCCGCCGATCGCGGTGGCAAACATCGCGCTGTTCATCCAGGAGAAGGGGAGCGTGGTCCGTGATCTGGCTTACTCATTCGACGTGGACGGATACCAGGGCACTGACCTGACCATACTGGCAAACCACCTGTTCCAGAAGCGCAGCATTGTCGACTGGTCATTCTGCATCGTGCCGTACAGCAGCGCGTTCTGCATCCGCGACGACGGAAAACTGCTGGTACTGACCTACCTGCGCGACCAACAGGTATTTGCCTGGGCACCGCAATCCAGCACCGGAAAGTACGAAAGCACCTGCTCCATCAGCGAAGGAAGCGAGGACGCTGTTTACTTCGTGGTTAACCGCACCATCAACGGCCAGACGAAACGTTACATAGAGCGCCTGTCCAGCCGTCTGTTTACCAGTGATGAAGATGCTTTCTTTGTCGATTGCGGACTGAGCTATGACGGACGCAATACATCATCACGCACCATGACCATCAGCGGTGGCAGTGGTGAATGGAGCTATCAGGTTGACTACCCGGTGACGATAAGCGGCGGGGCGTATTTCGTGGGCACTGATGTTGGCGCCCAGATCCAGTTCCCGTACTCAGAAACGGATCCTGATACCGGCGAAGTGGTGGCGAAAGAATTGCGTGGCGACATTATCTCCGTAACGAGTAATACCGCCGTGGTTGTGCGCTTCAACCGTAACGTTCCCGCGGTACTGCGCACTGCGGCCACAACTAACTGGCAGATGGCCCGCCAGACTTTCAGCGGCTTGTCACACCTAGAAGGACAGACAGTAAACATCCTCTCAGACGCCAGCGTTGAGCCACAGAAAACCGTAACTGGTGGTGCTGTCACGCTCGAATCTCCGGGCGCGGTAGTGCATATCGGACTGCCGATCACCGCTGAATTCGAAACGCTGGACATCAACATCAACGGGCAGGAAACACTGCTGGATAAAAAGCAGGTTATTCCCACTGTCACGATGGTGGTCAACGCCAGTCGAGGCATCTGGGCAACCACACCAGGTGGTGAGTGGTACGAGTATCCGCAGCGGGAATTCGAGTTCTACGACGATCCGGTTGATGACGCTACCGGGAAGGTGGAAGTGAAGCTCGACAGCAACTGGGATAAGAACGGACGCGTTAAGGTGCGCCAGCTCGACCCACTGCCGCTTTCCGTTCTCGCGGTCCTTCCACGCATGACGGTCGGGGGATTCTGATGATTAAAGCTCAGATCGTACCAGCCACCGCAGAGCATATCGAAGCCATGCTCCCGCATGTTCGCCAGGCAGATGTTGATGAATTCCTGGCAACAAACGGGTGGAGCCCGCGCCGCGTTCTGGAAACCGGTCTGCGCACTTCAACATTTGCCTGTGCCGGTCTGATTAATGGTGAAGTGGTAACCATCTTCGGCGTGGCCCCGGCATCAATGATAGGCGGTAACGGTATCCCGTGGCTGGTGGGCACCGACGCGCTGGAGAAATACCAGCGCACTTTCCTGCGCCGATGCGGGAAAGTGGTCAATGCAATGCTGGCTGTTTACCCGTATCTTGAAAACTATGTTGATGCCCGCAACCACACAGCGCGTATCTGGCTGCACTGGCTGGGATTCACCATTGAAGAACCACAGCCGTACGGCGCTCACGGTCTTCTGTTTCATCGCTTCCACATGGAGAGAAAATAATGTGCGAACCCACCACAATCTTAGCCGGTGCTACGATCGCAGCAGGCGCGCTGTCAGCTTACAACCAGTATGAGACAGGTAAATATTCTGCCGCTGTTGCTGAGCAGAATGCGGATGTGGCAGAGGCTCAGGCGCAGGACTCGATTAACCGTGGCAATGCCCAGGCCGAGGAAGTGCGCCGCCGCAATCGCCAGGCAGCCGGCACCCAGGCGGCAACCATGGGGGCCACCGGGGCAGACCTCTCAACCGGCAATGCTCTGGATGTCTTCGGTGATACCGCGCAGTTCGGCACGCTGGATGCTCTGACGACCGTTAACAACGCCCAGCGCGAGGCTTACGGTTATCAGGTTCAGTCAGCCAACTATGACGCCCAGGCGGTATCCGCGCGTAAGCAGGGAAATATGGGGGCGATGACAACGCTGCTCACAACGCCGCTACAGGCTTACGGAGCCTATCAAATGGCTGGCGGGACGTGGTCGCCATTCTCCCAGAAGGCAGCACCTATCAGCGCAGCCGTAGGCACGCCAACCGGTCGATAAGGAGATATCGAAATGCCAACAGTACCAACAGTCAGCGGGCGCCAGGTTGAAAGCCGCGGATTCCAGTCTCCTGGATTTCAGGCGCTCGAACAGCCGAATGTCGGCGACGTCATTTCTCAAGTCGCGCCAAAGGCGATCGACATGTTCGCGCAGGCCAAGCAGCGGGCGGATGTCGCCCAGGCGCAAGATGCATCGCTGCAACTGAGTCAGGTATCGAGTGATCTGCTTACGAACCCCGATACCGGCCTGCTGAATCTTCAGGGGAAAAACGCGCTCGGCAAGGGGCAGGAGTACACGCAGCAGTTTGATTCTCAGGCCGAGCAGATCGCCATGACCCTGCCTGAAGGTGCCCGCGCCGGATTCATGCAGCAGGCGCAGCAGCAGCGTATTCAGTTCACGACACAGGCCGGGCGGCACGAGATTAACCAGCTCAACGCCTACGAAGAGGGGCAGTTCCAGGCTACACTCGCGAACAACGGGAAACTGGCAGCATCTGCGTACGGTGACAACGCCAACTATGTGCTATACAACCAGCAGACCTTTCAGCAGATCGAAACCTATGGCGCAGCGCATGGCTGGAGCACCGAGCAGATTCAGGCAAAAAAGACCGAGTTCAAAGAGAAGGTTGCAGATACGGCTCTTTCTCAGTGGTCGGCGAACAACTCTATCGAGTTCATTCAGAGCAACGGTGAGCTGAGCGACACAGTTTCTGGGTCAAAGCGGGCAACGGTTAATCCTTATGGTGGAGATCCCAAATCCACAAAAGGAATGGTGACACAGGGCAATATCAATCTGTTTAACCGACCATCTGTTAAAAACGAAGATGGAACGATCAGTACCGTTCGAACAATTTCCATTGGAACAGATTCAGGTGAAGTCCTGATCCCTACTGTAAGCGACGATGGCAAATTACTTTCTGACGATGAAGCCATTGCGTTATATGAAAAAACTGGTAAGCACCTAGGCATATTCGACAATCCTGAAGATGCCACAGCATACGCTGAGAAGCTGCACGAGCAGCAGGATCAGTATTATGTAAAAGGTGAGAAAGGCGAAGCCAGGGGCATTCGCAATAACAACCCCGGAAACCTCGAGTACAGTAAAACCAATCCGTGGGTAGGTCAGACCGGTGACGATGGACGCTTTGCCAAATTCGAAACGCCAGAGCACGGCATCCGCGCTCTTGGTCGCAACCTGCTGTCTTATCAGCGCCAGGGCATCGATACCGTCAGCGACATCATTAACCGATGGGCACCGCCGTCCGACAATAACAATACCGATGCGTATATCCAGGCAGTTTGCGCGCAACTTGGCGTGACACCGGATCAGCAACTGGATGCATCAAACCCTGATACGCTGAAAGCCCTGTGCGCATCTATTATCCAGCATGAGAACGGCAGCCAGCCGTACAGCGATCAGCAGCTCGCCACCGGAGTCAGCGCAGCTATTGGCCTGTCTCAGCTCCCGACCAGCACCAAACGCTACACCGGCAACGCGGCGTTCGACGCGGCCTCCCCTGAAGCGCAGGCTACGTTCCTCCGTCAGGCTGACCAAATCCGTAAGCAGCAGCAGGCGGAGTATCGCACCAGCATCGACAGCCGGGTGCGTGATGCCAGCGCGGCATACATGCGCGGTGTGGATTTCCCCAATGCACCAACGCAGACCGACTTCCTGGCGGCCTACGGGGTGCGGGAAGGTAATCTCCGTTACACCGAGTTCAGAAACACGCAGATCGCCGGGCAGTACATTGGCTCATTCCGCAACATGCCGACGAGCAGCATTCAGGCTGCGGTAGAGAGCCTGAAACCAGACACCGGTGAAACTGGCGAAGGCTACGCGTCACGCGCCGCGCTTTATGACAATGTGGTTACCGCTGCAAATCAGGTAATCAAACAGCGGCAGGCTGACCCCGTGCAGTTCTCTCTGGCTGCCGGGCAGACGAAGCCTATTGATATGTCGAACCAGAATAACTTCGGCCAGAGTATTGCGCTGCGCGCGGCGCAGGCCGCAGATCTGGCAAAAGCATACGGTACGCCGCTGACGTTCTTTTCCAAAGAAGAAGCGAATCAGATTGGTACTTTCTTCCGTGATGCGCCGGTTTCCCAGCAGTCTGCGTATCTGGACACTATCCGTCAGAGTACCGGCGGTGGGCAGGTGTATATGTCAGCACTCCAGCAGATCAGCGCCAATGCGCCATCGGCAGCGGTTGCCGGAATTCTGATGGATAAACCAGGGGGCGTGGTGGCCGAGAGAAACTGGTTCAATCCTGACGTGTCAGTATCACCAGAAACAGCAGCGCAAACCATTCTCTCAGGCGCAGCAGCGCGCAAAGGATATGATGATGCGAAAGGTATACCGATGCCGAAGGATACCGATCTGCGCCTCGAGTTCTCTGACATGGTGAAGGACGCATTTGCCGGTGACGCGCAGGGTGCATCAATGGCCTATGAGATAGCAAAGGACTATTACGCCGGGGTAATGGCGAAGAAGGGCGTGGTGTCCGGTGAAATTGACAGTGACACCTGGAAACAGGCTGTTAACGTAGCTACTGGCGGCGTGCACGATTATAACGGAATGGGCAATGTACTGTTGCCGTGGGGCATGTCATCAGAGCAATTCGATAAGCAGGTTGATCAGGCATGGAAAGCACAGGTTACTGGCGCAGGAATTAAAGCACCGCCAGGCCAGTACGGTCTGCAAAGCTATGGTGACAGCCAGTACCTGGTAAAACTCGGCACCGGTTATCTGCTGAAGGATGACGGTACGCCTGTCGTTATCGATCTCACACAGCAGCGCCAGCGCTTCTCAGGAGATATCCCGCAATGAGTTACTTCGGTCTTAACCAGGTAAACCAGAACCAGCAGCTTGACGAGGCAGCGTCAAACCCTGCTGGCTTTAACAGTGATGTCGGGTTCTTCGATAACTCGGTCGGCGCGGCGGCGTCTGGGCTGTACTCCGGCCTGGTGGCGAAACCTGACCAGTTGCTGTGGGCCGGTCTGGATAAAGTCGTTTCTCCGATCGCGCAGTTTGTTAACGAAAACACCTCGATCAATGACACTTCAGCTTCATACATTGCTGAACAGCGAAAACTTGCAGAGCAGCAGGTTAAGCGGTTGACGCCTGACGCGGCGACCACCGGCACCGCCGGGCAGGTTCTTTATGGTCTTTTCGATATGGGATCGCAGGCGGTTGTGAGTATCCTGGCCGCTGGTCCTGTCGGTGCTGCCGCTACAGTAACCAGCCTGCAAGGTTTTTCAGAGTTTGAGCGTCTGCGCGGCGAGGGTGTCGATTACAGCACTGCGCAGGACGTTGCGCTGGTGCACGGCCTTACAGCGGGAGCGGGGACAGTAATACCAATGAGTATCGGTCTTCGTGCCGGTGGAGCGCTGGCGGAAGGTGTTGGTGCTCAGTTATCCAGATCGGCTGTAGGCAATGTCGCTGGAACAGTAGCGCGTGCCGCGCCTGATATCGCATACGCCGCTGGGACTAACGTTGCTTTCGGCATGGCAATGCGCGGAAGCACAGCGTCAATACTGCGTGACAATGGCTATGAAGACATGGCGGCGCAGTACGATGTATTCGATAAGCAGGCGCTGGCGATCGATGCTGTACTGGGCCTGGCGTTCGGTGGCCTTGGCAGGTTCGTAAACTCACGAGGCGAAAATGTCCGACCACCCGATTTTATGCCTGCGGATGTCGATGCAGCGCTGGCAGCAAATGCCGCTCATCATGCCGAATTTGATATTGCTCCCGGCGTTCCGATCAATGTCCTGTCCCGTGATGCTCATGCGCAGGCGGTACAGCAGGCAATGCGCGATGTAAGCGCTGGTCGATCTGTTGATGTAGCCAGCATTGTCGAGCCTGCCGCGTTCAGTGATGTACCTGGTCGCCGCAGTCTCATTGCGCAGTCGATTGATGAAGTACTTTATCAGGCAGATGAAGGTTCAGCGGCGCGCGCCGTGGAGACCAGAGTGCTGGAAGAACAGGCCGCACAGATTCTACCCCGCAGTGATCGTCAGGTTTATCAGTCTGAAATAGCCAACAGTCAGCGTATTGTTGATAACCTCACAGAACAGCGTAACCAGATTCTCTCGGAAGAACCAAAAGGAAGCGGAAAGGCGCTGGCACAGGCACGCGCCGATAAGCAGGCCAGACTGCGGGATCTTGATCAGCGCATTACCGAGGCGCAGGGGCGTCTGGATTTTTCGCGTAATGCCCTGGCCCCGCATGAGCCTGGCGGTGAATTCTTCGAAGCCCGTGCAGAGCTCGCCCGCCGCCAGCAGGCTGAGTCCGATCTGAATGCGCAGGCGCTTTCTTTCTACCGTACCGCAGAAGTGCGCACCGCTGATGAAGCCGCGCCATTAGATCTGAATGCCGCGTTACGCGATGTTGAACATTCCACTACGTCAAGACCCACAGAAGGGCAGCAGGATATTGATGTTGTGGCCGCTGAAGAGTCTCTGAGTTCTTCACCGGACATGATGATCACCGTGCTTGACGATGAAGGTAATCCTCAGTCACGCAGTGCGCGCGAGGTTCTCGACGAAGCAGCCCGCGAAAATGAGCAGGCTATTCAGGATTCAAGCCTGTTTGACGTGGCTGTTGCATGTTTTTTAAGAGGATAAATTATGCGCCAGGAATGTATTAATGCAGTTCAGCAGGCCGCCAGCCGTCGCCTGACACAACAGGAAATTCAGAACATCGAGGATAGAATTTACCGGAACATGCGCCAACTGGCGCGTAATGATCCCGCATCCTGGCGAGTGCTGACTGACGCAGAACGCCTGCGCCGCGCCGGGCAACTCGCAGCTGATGAACTGAAGAATGAAGCTTCTTTGAAAAAACGTCGTGTCGCCTTGACCATCGCGGCCCGACAGCGCCTTGATACGTTCATTAATAATTATCAGGGAACAGACGGAAAGCTTGAAGCGCTTAACCGCACAATTGCATTTCACGCCGACGGCAAATCTAATTTTCTTTCCGTGGAATCACGCGGCAAAGCTACCCGTGACTATGCATTAAGCCAGATACAGGAAGCATTTGAGGCCGTGGATCCGCGTTTTTTTCACCTCTTTGAAGATGAAGCCAGCGTGCGCGATCTGGTTTATGAAATGCGTGGACAGGATACCGGGAACGTAAGGGCGAAAAAAGGGGCGAAAGCCTGGGCGGATGTAACCGAACTTTTGCGCCGTCGTTTCAATGATGCTGGTGGTGATATAGGCTACCTGGAAAACTGGGGCGTTCCGCAACATCACTCTATGGATAAGGTCGGGAGAGTATCGCGTGATAAATGGGTCAGCGATGTTATCGGAAAGCTCGACCGTAAATATTACATCCGTGAAGACGGTCAACTGATGAGTGATGCCGAGTTGACAACCTTCCTCGGCGAGGCTTACAACACGATTGCCACCGGCGGGCTGAATAAACTCAGCGACAGCGGCATGCGTCTTTCCGGTGCCAGAGCAAACCGGGGCAATGCCTCCCGTCAGATCCATTTCAAAGACGCCGATTCTTACATGGAGTATCAGCGTGACTATGGAGATCGCTCACTGTGGGAGGTCATGGTAGGGCATCTGGAAAGCATCAGCAAAGACATAGCCTTGGTGGAAACCTACGGACCAAACCCTGATCACGTATTCCGCTCTATTCTCGACGAGGTTACCGCAGAACAGGCCACTGCCAATCCACAGCGCACCGGCAGGGTAAAGCGCCTCGCCAACAGCACAGAGAATCTTTATAACTTCATCTCTGGTAAAACACAGCCCATAGCTAATCCGCATATTGCCCGGTGGTCTGACTATATGCGTAACTGGATGGTCGCCAGCCGTCTTGGTTCTGCGCTGCTCGCGTCATTCTCTGATCTCGGGACAATGTACCTTTCGGCAAAGGTAGCGAATCTACCGATGAACAAGCTGTTTATGAACCAAATTGAAGCGATGAACCCGGCGAACAGAACGGAACTGGCACGGGCGCGCCGGGCTGGCCTGGCAATGGAATCACTTCTCGGCAGTGTTAACCGCTGGGCGATGGACAACATGGGACCGTCTATATCACGCTGGGCAGCGACGGCGGTGATGCGCGCCAGTGGCCTGACTGCGTGGACTGATGCGCATAAGCGAGCCTATGGCGTTACGATGATGGGTAGCCTGGGAGAAGTGGTAAGCCGGACTCCAGATCTGCGTAGCCTTGATGACAATGATTTCCGCATCCTAAAAAGTAAGGGCATTACTGATCAGGACTTCAGTGTGTGGAAGCTTGCGCAACAGGAAGACTGGGGAAATGGTAATACAACCATGCTCACGCCAGAAAGTATCATGCGCATCCCCGACGCTGCATTACAGCATATTGGACCGCCGGAACGCGTCAGGTTTGAGGCAATGCGTCGGCTGCTTGGCGCGGTATCTGAAGAAGTTGATATGGCTGTCATTACTCCCGGCGCGCGAGAACAGGTTCTTACCGGTGGTGGCCTGCAACGCGGAACGTGGAAGGGTGAACTTACGCGAAGCGTTTTCCTGTTTAAGTCCTTTCCGATCTCAGTGGTAATGCGCCACTGGACACGCGCAATGGGTATGCCGTCCGCAGGCGGACGCGCCGCTTACATCGCTACATTCCTCGCCAGCACCACGATTCTTGGTGCGCTTTCTCAGCAACTTAACGATCTGGCATCCGGACGTAATGCTCGCGACATGACCGGTAAAGATGCTGGTAAATTCTGGCTTGGCGCTCTGCTGAAAGGTGGCGGCCTTGGCCTTTATGGTGATTTTCTGCTGTCAGACCATACCCGTTACGGCGGTGGGGCACTGGCTTCAATGCTCGGGCCGGTGGCCGGGCTGGTAGATGATGTGGTTAAGCTGGGGCAGGGGATCCCGCTCAATGCTGTAGAGGGTAAGCCGGAGCAGACAGGAGGCGATCTTGTTAAGTTGGGCAAAGGGCTGATACCCGGTGCTAATCTCTGGTATGCAAAAGCGGCGCTTGACCATATGATATTTAACCAGATGCAGGAATACTTCTCTCCTGGCTATCTCCGTAAGGTAGAGCAGAGATCGAAGAAGAACTTCAACCAGACTTACTGGTGGCGTCCTCAGGACGTTACGCCACAATAATACTGGGCAAGATAATGTATCAGATCATCTTTATAGTATTGATATGCGCTGCTTTTCTAGTCTACTCATATATGTTTGATAAAAAAGGTTTTGATTTAGAACCGCAACTGCGTGTGGCTTGTTGGTTTGGATTGATAGTATTCAGTATTGTATTAATAGGCAGGTTGTTGTGATTTATAAGTAATTCAAAAAAGCCCGCTTAGCGGGCTTTAATTCATTACTTCCCGCCAGGTCGTGCATCGGCAGAACGACCACCGCAGCGAGACCCATCTGAGGCAGTATCATCAGAATGCTGACAATTTCCGGCGTATGCCTGTGTTGCAGCACCAAGCGACAAGAGAACAAATAAAACCGCAAAGATTTTTTTCATTATGATTAATCCATGTGTAGGCCACAGATCGTGGCAAATACATTTTATACCCCAAACGTAAATTCTATCTGGTTTGTTTTCGTAATTGTTCTGCACAATAATCAAGATGCATCTGCAGATCCTTCATGGACATCTGCGAGCTGGTGACATAGTTCACCAGGGCAGTCAGCTCTGCCATCGGGCCATCAACGTTAAAGCCATCCTCATTGAGTTGTCTCAGCAACGTCATCAGGTGTGATTCTTCAACAAGGGAGCGGACGCCTCCCGGCGTGTGTATGCGTTCGGCAAATCCTTTTTCCAGCGGGTGATGATACTGACGTTGCATCTGATAATCTCCATGCATTCACTGTATATATGTACAGTAGCAAAAGTCCATAAGACTATCCAGCACGAATTGCCATTTACCTAAAAGGTAATAACTTTCCTGATTGCTATTCATTCAATTCATATACGGTTTAACAGGTAATAAACTGTCCAGATGATGCATGCGCGCCGGGCGCTGCTTTACTGGAGACAGGCCATGACGGTATCAACCGTAGTTGACCATAACGATTACACCGGGAACGGCGTTACTACGTCCTTCCCATACACCTTCCGAATTTTCAAGAAAACAGACCTGAAAGTCTCAGTGATTGATCTGAGCGAAAACATCACGGTGCTGGTGCTGGACACCGATTATACGGTGACAAATGCAGGTGGTTATAACGGCGGCAGTGTGGTACTAACTTCGCCACTGGCGGATGGTTGGAAAATCACTGTTGCGCGCGAGCTGGCGGCAACGCAGGAAACTGACCTGAGGAATCAGGGGAAATTCTTTGCAGAGGTGCATGAGGATGCATTTGATAAGCTGACGATGCTTATCCAACAGGTCGGGACAATGTTCAGCCTCGCGCTACGCAAGCCGACCAGCATTGCTAACTGGCATGATGCGCTGAATAATTACATCCGGAACCTGAAAGACCCACGTGACCCGCAGGACGCAGCAACGAAGAACTACGTTGACACACTTTCGACCACCAATATTGGCCGTACTCTCCGCGTTCCTGAGCAGATACCTCAACTCCCTAACGCCGCTGCCAGGGCAAATAAAATGCCCGCATTTGACAATCTTGGAAACCCGATCGTTGTCATTCCTCCATCAGGTTCTGCATCAGACGTTCTGATTGAGCTTGCAAAACCAACTGGGGCCGGACTTGTCGGTACTTCATCCGGCGGAACCGTTCAGGCAGATATCGACAAGATTAATAAGCAGAACGATTCCTTTGCTTACATAGAGGATTATGCCAACCTTGCAGTCGGTGATGACTGGTCAGATGCGATTCAAGAAGCTCTAGACACTGGTAAGGATGTCGTAGGGGAAAAAGACAAGATTTACACAGTGTCTAAAGTTTTGAACTCTAAGGGGCAGCAGCTACTTGGAGGGTTTAAATTAAATATTACAAGATATTCATTGGGTGTAATCCCGGCTAACTCTTTTGTAAAGCAAAACCCTGATACAAGAATAATGATGTGCTATGTAAGCTCAGCTTACGACATGGCAGAAATGCTTTATATAAAGTCATTAGGTTTCAACATCATACATCATTATCTGGGTTTTGCTAATTCAGTTGATAGCGCTGGAACCACGGCACAGATGTTAGACAATGCGCAAAGTGCTGGCCTCAAAGTATCCATTGGAACAGAGCAGGATCCTTTAGCAATCTCTGATTTGCCAGCCTTCATTGCAAGCGTAGACACTCACCCAGCAGTATATATGTACGCTGTTTATGACGAACCTGGTGCCAGAGGTATTAGCATTACAGACCAAGATGCTAAAATTAGCGTGCTACGTGGAGTGACAACTAAAACATTACAAATGGTGTGCCAGTTACCACCAGGCGGCCCATTTACACAATGGTATTCCACTAACTATGATCTTGTGTTCGTTGACTCTTACTCCACTGCAACAACTGGCACACTTCAGCAGAGGATTGACCAAGATCTGATTAAAATGAGATTAGATTTTGGTGTCATTCAGCAGATGACAGGGGTAAAACGAACCATTCCATGTATAGGAACATTCTTATTCAGCGGCAGTAATATATCTGGAGATATAGACCAAGTTGTAGGGGGATGTAAGGTTTTTGGTACGGCTGGGAATGGGGAGTTTGCTGCTTTTGTTTGGGATGGGGAGGCAGACCCAGGAATCACTAGCAGACTGAGGACTAACGACACGCTTCGTAAAGTAATTAAGGATTTAGCGTCTAAAGTTTACTATAAACATTTAGACACAAAAACCTATCTATTTGGCGGATCCGGCGTGAGTAAACATTGGCCACTACAGGAATTGCTTAAGGACGTTATGCCTGCTGATACATCCTCAAGTGACCAAAAAATCACGAAAAATGCTTGGCCTACTAGGATAATAAGTGGTTCTGGGAATGGGGACCATGAAACCACCCAGGCAGGAGTCGATGTCAGTGGGATTGCCTTTAAAACTTCTGATGCAGCTCTATGTCTTAGCAGTAGATACAGTAGGGGAGTTGGGGCTTGGCTTGAGATATCAAATCTCAATGGAGGGAATCCTATAAATGGTATTTTTTTTATGGGTAAAAGCATTGACGGTATTCGCTATGAAGATATCGCAAGTGTGAGTCTTACATCAAGCCAGACGTTTATGTTTGGATTCAAACCAGATGATTACTCTGCAATTGGGACAGCACCGGTTATACACTTCAGTTTCCCCGCAGGGACTTCTCCTTTTTACCGAGCATTTATGCGCGGGGCGATAGTTTTAGCAGATTGGTGAATAATTTGCGCCATGTTACCATGGCGCAGCTTATGATTTGTGCGAGATGCTATTTTTGATTTGTCGGTAACGGCACCTGATGTACAGGAGAATTATAGAAAATTCGTATACGGATTGTTTGTAAGTACAAACTGGTAGAAATATGCCGGGTTAGCCCGGCTTTGAACCACCGCGTAACCCTGAAAGAAATAACATAATGAACACGAAGAAGAACTCACCCTTTACATACAAGTTATCGAATATCATGAAGAATGATAAAACGGAGAAATAAACAACAAAAGCTCTTCTGTTCCTTTTAGTTGTAAGAAGTATTCCGACTATATATAGCATCAGCTGAAATAATATCTGAATTAAAATCCCAGCGAGGCCGAGTATTCTAGAGCTTGCTGAAAAAGCAGTTCCAGCATTCAGATGCTTCATTACCATGTCTATCTCAAATGGTTCTGAAAAATACTTTGAGATGGTATCAGGAACTATTACAGACAGAAGGTAATTACCGCTGCACGTCCCATAAGCAATTGACATATTACAGTTATCACCATACTGATAGTATGAGTCAAGGTTTTGTACCAAGTTGTATACAGGGCTTGCAATGTACAGCCAAAGCCAATACATCGTATCTCCTATACGCATACCTTCCGCATTAGCCCCGCCGACAGCATAAATATAGTCACTGACATAGTCCCCTGATAATTGCTGCCTTAAATTACCAAGAATTCCAAACACAACTATTACAGCTACAAACGAAGCAAGGAGGTAAAACTTGTTTTTCTTGTTAAACTTCGTTTTGGAAGCTATGGCAATTACTGTAATAATGAATGAAACTATCATCATTTGGCGTGATAACATTAATGCGGACATAACTATTGCATATGTAAGAGAGAATGCAACATCTCTTTTTCTTCCATATACCGACGCCATTAAAACAGACATTATAATGCAGGAATAGAATATAACATGGAATACTGGGATCGTCACAGCGGACTCACGACCAACAAGCATAGGCATTCCTCCAACAATAAACTCTATAGCAAACCCTACGGCTGAAATCATCATGTATATCTTCCATGATGTGCCGTCATTCCCTGTATCCACATATAAATCTCGCTTAAAGAAAATAGAAATGAATATATAAAAGACACATAACGAAGTTAACAGTAATATATAAAATGGATCTGGAGTCTCGTAGAAGTAAGACAGAGGTATTGCTGAGAATATAATACCAATTAAAAGAACCACGCCAATATTGGCAGGATATGTCATCAATCTGAAAATCATGGCAGCCAGCTCATTACAGAACCTCTTTCTGAATACATATGGAGGCCCATTATCACAATTACAAAGATAATAGTTAGCACTAAAGTAATAGCACCAGTTAAGAAATCGTATAATTTCTTATTTTTCATTGAAAACCTCCTTTTGTTGATTGCGGGAACCAATCCGTATAAATGGGGACTCTTCTAGAAGATTTGCTCAAACATTATTACCATCAATAAATATGACCGCATCATATCACCCTTAAGGTAATTTTGATAGGAGCAATCTGAGGTTTTTTAAACCAGATATGGTTTATTGTGTATGATGAACTCACCAACTAAGGGGGTTCTTTATGCACATTAAACGGTGGTCACTATGGCACATGTGCTGACAACAGAGTCACTCAATCAGGGTCTTAGCCTGGGTGCGCTGGCTTCAGTAGTCGTCGGTGTCCCTCCCGAGGTGGCATTAGGTTCGCTGGCTGGCGCGGTAATTTTTGTTACCTCGGCAGTAGAGTATCCGATTAAGCGTCGGTTACTGTTGGCGTTCCTCAGCTACCTATGCGGAGTTCTCTTCTATAAAGCCACAGCGACATTGCTTATCGGAATAGCGAGCTGGATCCCGAAAATAACACCTGACTCTTTCGAGAAGGGCATCGTGTTTTCTGCCGGGGCATTCGTGTCGTCTATCGTCGCTGTCCGCATTGGCGTCTGGCTGTATCACCGTTCTGAAAATCCGCGCGACCTGATCCCGGGGAGAAAAGACGATGACCAGTCCTGAGCTCATCCTGAACGCCGCTATCTGTGGCGGTATTGCAATCCGAGTCCTGCTGTTCCGCCGAGACGGGTCACGCCATCGCTGGTGGGGAGGATGGCTCGCATACCTGCTGATCGTCGTGGCTGCCAGTGTACCTATCCGGACTTTCTACGGGTACTACGTCAGCGCCGACTGGTCAGAAATCATCATCAAAGCCGTGTTCCTGGCTGCGCTCATCAAGACAAAAGGGAACGTGGTACAAATCTTCAAGATAACGAGGTCTCAGCATGGACATTAACCATTTCCGCCGCGCCGCCGGCGTTACTGAGCAGTTGGCCGCGCGCTGGTTCCCGCATATCACCGCAGCCATGAAAGAGTTTGGCATCGAGAATTCGCTGCACCAGGCGATGTTTATCGCGCAGGTTGGGCATGAGTCCGGCGGATTCACCCGGCTGCAGGAGAACTTCAATTACAGCGTGACCGGGCTGGCAGGATTCGTCAGAAACGGGCGACTTACTCAGGGACAGGCCAACGCGCTGGGCCGCCGTACTGGTGAACCATCGTTACCGCTTGAGCGCCAGCGCGCGATCGCCAACCTGGTATACAACAAACGCATGGGGAATAACGGGCCGACCGACGGCTGGTTTTACCGCGGACGCGGGCTTATCCAGATCACCGGGCTGAACAACTACCGCGATTGTGGCAACGGCCTGAAGGTGGATCTGGTTAAGCAACCTGAGCTGCTGGCGCAGGACGAATATGCGGCCCGCAGCGCGGCGTGGTTCTTCGCCACCAAAGGCTGCATGAAGTACACCGGCGACCTGGTGCGCGTCACGCAGATCATCAATGGCGGGCAGAACGGTATCGACGACCGGCGCGCGCGGTACATCACTGCCAGTAAGGTGCTGGCGGTATGATCTGGGCATTCGTTAAAGCGTACTGGAAACAGTTGCTTATCGTGGTGATGCTTGCTGCTCTGGTGGGCTGCGGCATGATTGCCTGGAATGTGCACGGCAGCAGCCAGTACGATGCCGGGTATGCGCAGGCACAGGCAGATCAGAAAGAAGCCGACGCAAAATTGCGTTCGCTGAAAGAACAGGAGAAAGCGACCAATGAACGTGAAGCGCAGCAGAGGATCGACCAGGCGCGCAATGATGCTCTTGATGCTGCCGCTCGCGCTGGCCGGTTGCAGCAACAGCTCGTTGCCATCCGTGAGCAGCTCAGGCAGTATAACGCCACTGTCGGCGCTGGGTCGTCAGCCGCAGACACCGGAGTTTTGCTTGCCGACGTGCTCAGCAAATCTCTCGAGCGAAACCGACAACTGGCAGAGTACGCTGACCGGGCCGCAGAAGCCGGACGAGTCTGTGAAAAGCAGTACGATTCACTGACCCGGTGACATGGTATTTTTCATGGTACTGATTTCCGGTGACGGTATATAAGACGGTACGGTGGAGATTGGTTTTCAAAAACTTATTACCAGTCAATTGGTTATGCGTTCCGTAAACAATCGAGTGGGAATGATTTCGCGTCTGGCTACAGCCTGTAGTTAAATGCAGTAAAGTATCTCTAAGCCCGCGTAACTGCGGGCTTTTTTGTTTTTTATGTCTGGCACTTTCTGGCAGCGTTAGCAACGAAGAGCATAATTTCAGAACGCACTGTGGCGCAGAAAGTAACAGAAATTTATGCTGTTGGCCTCTCGTACCATGAATCAGAGAATTGGATATTCCCATCTACAATACGCCATGTGATTTTTTCATATTGCATAGAGACGGATTCCATATGATTTAACTTATCATTGCCTGATAATTTAACATTGGGCACACCACAATTAACACCCGTTATTTTTACATTTTCCATTAATACGGTGTAATAACACACCTCCTGGCCCGCATCATTGATATGATAAAATTTTACTTCTGCACTTTTTAATGTTTGCCCTGTAGCTGCTGCTTTGTAGAGATAGGGACTGGAACTGTCGACTTCTTTTTCAAAATTAAATGATGAATGTTGGCGTGTTCCGGTGATCTTTCCATTGGCAGTATCGACGGGAAGGTTAACACCATGACCCATACTGATTACCTCGATAGAGCCCTCACGATCCTGAACATCTACAGAGCCTTTGATATCTGCACCACCATCATCTTTTAGCCAAAGATAGGGAGGGATAGGCATTTTATTTACTCCTTATTAGTTTAATTAACTTCATTGTTATGATGTAGAAAAAGATAGAGGTAAGAGTGTTGAATGAAATTAATACATAATCATAACTATAATAGATATCTTCGGGTGTTGGGTTGTTGCTAATTAAATAGGAAATTCTAATAGCTGTTTCGTGACTTATTAATGGATGTTCAGTTAAGTAGCAAACATCTAACCATGAAACAATAGCGAATATGCCGATGAAAAGAACCATTCTAACAGAACTAAGGACAAGTTTTCTGATAACCACCAATAATGACCTCAATTGTTCCATAGGATTCTAAATCAAGACCTTTAACCTTTGCTTTCTTTGTTCTTAATAGTGCGTTTCTTAATCTATTGTAATCTGATTGGCTTGGTAAAGTTATACACCCTTCTGATACCTGACCGGGATGTAGCCTAAATCCACCTCTGGCTACGCTTTTGTAAAATGTAGAATCATCTATATTCCCATCGTCGCGAAATAAAGCAAACCATTCAGAATGATCAACATGATAACTAAAAGTGCTTTTATATGTATCGACTCCCCAGGCTCTAAATCTGTTAGCCATACTTCCTTTAGGCCTGTCTACTATATAATATTTACCTTTTGGTAGCGGTCCAACGTTAGGAATGATGCCACATGCTCCTTTGTTTCTGTATGCACCGTTACCAGAAAAAGCCATAAAGACTCCAACACCATCAAATTCAAGTGGTGAGTAATCAGCATCATTTATAATAAACTTTCCATGCAAAGTCATGTATCTCTCTTTTCTTTATAGATGCTTATGAAAATTATCTGCATATAGTGCGTGTGTTTTTAAAATAAACTATACATAAAGTGCGCATTTAATTATTTTACTCTAAAAAAGGTTGGCTTGCCTTTGGAAAGTAGATCTATATCAATTTTACAGCTACACCCGATAGTAGATCGTTTTAAGGGATGTGTTCATAAAAATATAAAGTGAAGTTCCACAGATAATCCCGACAAAAATCATCCCTACAGTTGTGCTCGGAACCTCGACGCAACGAGATTAAGGACAATATATAAGAAAGCCGATTATCGAGAATAGCGTAAAGCCAAAATGCAAGGACTGAGCTGATATGATTGAGTGGGAATAAGCCCGTAAACCTTTCTGCACGTCATAAGCAGTTAAGACTGATAACCCCCCTTTTACAGAGGGTTTTTCTTTTGTAACTGATATCCGAACGGGACGTGAATTATTGGCTCATCTGTCGGGATCCACGGCAGCCGATACTGCGTCGCCATGCCCCTGGCGCCTGACCATACTGACGCTTAAAGCTGCGGTTGAAGGACTGCTGAGAGTCAAAGCCCAGCGCGATCGCCACGTTCAGAATCGGTTCATCGCTTTGGGCTAAGCGCTCAACTGATTTTTGCAGCTTTTGCGCGCGAATATATTCAGCGAGAGGGGAGCCGGTATGTTCTTTGAAGATCCGCTGGAGATGCCATTTCGAATAGCCGGCTCGCCTGGAGACGGTTTCAATGTCCAGGCGGCTATCAAGGTTGTTGTCGATCCAGTCGAGCAAATCGTGAATGAATGCACTCGTGTTCATCTTGCTTCCCCCTACGCCACGCATTAAAAGCATCTTTGTTTGTTGCACTTAAAGGTGGCCCGTTTTGATATTAATTGCAAGTTTTATTGTTACATTTAAATCCCTTCTCAAAACCCGTGATTTACCTTCGCCGCAAATAGCACATAAAGTGCAACAATTATTCTTGCACTTAATTAAGCGCCTTCCTACAATCGCCGCGATAGTGTATTCGCAACTGTTACAGTTTTGTGG
>OJVE01000075.1_pt1 | contig 53553 bp, 69 predicted proteins | sample 1600081 | NCBI WGS metagenome assembly OJVE01 (sample SAMN04436789, study PRJEB24849) | human gut metagenome | biome: human gut; feature: NICU; material: stool | host: Homo sapiens | place: USA: Saint Louis, MO | collected 2011-04-13 | reverse complement strand
CAAATGGCCCAAATGCGCCAGTCCCGTCATCATCGGTTTTGGCTTAGGTATAATCACTTGGACGATTTGTAAAAGAATGAAACACAGAACCGCATAGTTACCAAACTGTTTAATAAAAGCTTGCAAGGAAGCAACAGAATGAAAAATTCCTCTGGAATATCCCCATAAAATTAAGCCGAAGAAAAGCACCAGTCCAACTAGGGGTAACCACCGAATGAGTCCATTTAAAAATTTTTTCTGATTAGTCATGAGTGGCCTCCTGACGTTTTCGACGGTATTTTTTAAAGCCAAGATAACCAGCCGTTCCCAGTAAAACCGTTCCGCTGACGGCAGTACCGAGATAAATCATTCTTGGATGATAGGCAAAGGTTAACTGCTGTTTGCCAGCTGGGACTTCAACAGCTAAAAAGCCACCTAGAATGCGTTGTGTTTTTAAGGGTTCTTTTTGTAGCGACGATTTGACTTGCCAATCTTGGTCATAAGGAATGGACGTATACAGTAACTGAGTGTCATTTCCAGGTACATTCAGTGCGCCATTTAAATGGCCTTTTTTAGTTGCATTCACGTGAAGAGCTTGTTGGCGTAATTTGTCAACCGCACGATTAAAGGCTGTTTGGTCTAAAGTTTGAAGTTGCCAATTGGTTAAATCAACCACTTGTTCAGCAGTTAGTGACAGGGTCACGGTAGTTCCTTTTTCAAAATGCCCTAAATTGAACAGTTGATTGGTTGCAATATAAATCGGCGTCGAGATAACTTGTTGGTTTACCTTCAATTGTGTAACCTTTTTCCATTTTAAATTCGGAATATAAAGATGCAAGTCACCAGTGCTATTCACTTTAAAGGTTGCTTCAATTGTTTCGTTGGTATGATGAGGTTCATTTATCAACGAAGCTGTTTTAAAGTAAGGTTTATCCGTCGGCACGAGCGTTTGCAGGAGTTCTTCTTGGGCATCTAAAGGATTATTTTTTGCTAATTTTAACTTGGTTAATGCGGTTGGCGCCAAAAAGCCCATACCGATCGCTTCATCATTTTCCATGATTTTCGTGGAACCAACTGTTTTTAGCAATTTTTCACTCGTAGGTTTTTCAATTGGTAAAAAGTCATATTTCACATTTAAAAGTAAATTGGTTAATTGTGAATTATCCACATAGGCAATCCGGCGATCATTTTTTCGATATAAACCTAGCGCACTTAATGTGTCTTGGGTAGTGGCAGTTAAAGTCGAAGTATAGCTAGAAACGCCAGCATAGCCATAAAGTAAAGGATTATTGTAGCCGTTATTGATTTCACGGAACCCTGTTTCTTTGGAAGGAATGACTTGTTTCATGCGATAAAGTTCTGGTGCTGAGGCCATTTTTTCATCGATTAATTGGCTGTGTTTTCGGTAATCTTGGGCAAATGTTGCTTGGCTACCAAAGGGCATGTGTTTAAAAGAAATCCAGAAATTCGTTGTTAATTCTGTGCTGACCAGTAAGAATAAAGCAACGACTACATAGTTTCTTAAGGCCTTTTTGTGTGCTAAACGCAAGCAAAAGAAAATCAACCAAATAAAAAGTAAACTTAGCCATAAATAATTGATCGAAATTAAGAGATTCTTTTGTGGACCATAATACAAAGATCCGTAGCCAATGACTAACAGCAGACTAAAAATAATAGGTGCGGTCCAAGGAATGGTCACTTTTTTAAGCCAAACTTCATAGGCAAAGACAATCAATAAAAAGCTAAAGATAAAGACATTTCGGTAAGGGAACCCAGCTGGGCTTTGAAACATGTGCCACACAGTGTTAAAGGCTTCTAACCAAAAGCTTAAAAAGAGAATGAATAAAAGAATTGCTGAAGCTATTCTTTCTTTTAACGCAATTTGTTTCGTTTGAAAATAGGCAACACAGAGGAGTGTCACAAATAATCCAGCAAAAACGGTTGGTAAATGGTCTAAACGCAACTCATAATTAATAGAACCTAAGCCTAATTGCGAGAAGAACGAAGTGTTGAACTTAGGCGTTAAAAAGAACGTCGAGACATCAAAATCTGCTTTTTTTGTATAGAGCATCCCTTCTGCTGCAGGTAATAATAAAAAGCTAGTTGCAGTTCCTGTTAAAAAAGAAACGAGGATGAATAACGGACTTTGTTTAAAAAATTGCCGAATAGCATGGGCTTGGGTATTCTTTTTAAAGAACCAATAGATACTGTAAAAAACAGCAAAGAGACAAATCATATAACCCATGTAGTAATTCGTCACAATCGCTAAAAACAGGGTTATACTGTATAAGCCCCATTTGCGTTGATCCCATAAACGTTGGAGTCCCAATAAGATAAGCGGGAATAGAATCAGTGCATCCAACCACATAAAGTTTTGGCTATAGACGGTGACAAAGCCACAGAAACTATAGGACGTTGAAAAAAGTAACGTGGTGCCATCAACTTTTTGATAGGTGTATTTTAAATAGCTAAACATCGTCGTGCCCATCAAGGCAAGTTTTAAGGTAATAATCCATAAAATTGCTATAGGTAATTGTTCATAAGGAAAAAAGAAAGCCAACACATTAAAAGGGCTCAGTAAGTAATAGGCTGCCAAAGGAACAATCGACTCACCAATCTCATTGGAAAAAGAGTAGAATGTAGTTATTCCCTCGTGAAAAGAGCGTTTTAAAAAACTCAAGAAAGGCATGTATTGTGTGCCTAAATCACTAACTAATAAGTTGTTGTCACCAAAAGGCGCAAGTTGTAATGTCATCCATACAAGCAACAGAAGTAAAAACGGCAAGAAAAAACTTCCTAACCATAAAAGCTTCGATTTGTTTTTCATCAAAATAAGTCCACCTTTATAAAAAAATCATGAATAAGCGTGTTGAACGCTTTAAAAATAGTTTTTAATTGGCTGGCTGGAACGAACCATCCAGAATGTTAGTTTACCATAAGTTCATTAATGTATCCGCTAATAACGCAAAATTATGAAAAATGCAAAAAGTTTTCAAGAAAAAGTTTCAATTGGTTATTAGTGAAAAAGTCACCTAACTTAGTTATAATGTAGAAGAAGACAAGGAGTTGGACAAGATGCAATTAACAATAGAAGAAGCCATTGAATGGATTCATAGCCGGTTACCCTTTGGTTCAAGACCTGGTTTGGATCGGATCAATGCGTTATTAGAAAAAATTGATCATCCAGAAAACAAAGTGCCAACGATTCATATCGCAGGAACCAATGGTAAAGGCTCAACCGTGACATATTTACGCTGTCTATTAGAAGAAATGGGCTTGAAAGTCGGAACCTTTACCTCTCCTTATATTGAATCATTTAATGAAAGAATTGCGATAAATGGTCAACCAATTTCAGACGAACAATTGATTACCTATGTGGAAAAGTATCAACCAATCATTAAAGAATTAGACCAGATCACTGAAGTGGCTGGAATTACAGAATTCGAAACATTGACAGGAATGGCCTTGGACTATTTCGTGAATGAACAAGTGGATATCGCCGTTGTTGAAGTTGGCTTAGGTGGATTACTTGATAGCACCAATGTCGTGAAGCCATTATTGACAGGAATTACGACAATTGGGAAGGATCACACAGAAATTTTAGGTGAAACAATTGCTGAAATTGCCTATCAAAAAGCGGGTATTATTAAAGAAAAAGTCCCAGTAGTAACAGGCAACATTTGTGCTGATGCGCTAGCAGTCATTGAAAAAGTCGCACAAGAAAAACAGAGTCCAATTTTTCGTTTTGGCAAAGAGTATCAAGTGGAATATCTACATCCTGATACACAATGGGGGGAAGTATTTAATTTCTATGGAGAAATGGGCAAACTGACAAAAATTAAAGTTCCCTTGTTGGGGCGTCACCAAGTAGAAAATGCGGCGGTAGCTATTCAATTATTTGACAAGTATTGCCAACTACAACATTTGCCATTTAAAGAACGAGACATTACTCAAGGGTTGGCTAAAGCGCAATGGCCAGCTCGAATGGAACGTCTTAGTGATGAACCGTTGATTGTTTTAGATGGTGCCCACAATGATCATGCAGTAAAACGCTTAGTTGAAAACTTGCGCAAAGAGTTTCCACAACACACGATTCATATTTTATTTTCAGCTTTAGCAACTAAAGATGTGGATGAGATGATTCAGGACTTAAAGCAAGTACCGAATGCGCATCTTTACTTAACTAGCTTCGATTATCCTAAAGCTATTGCACTTACAGAAATGGAAAAATATGAAGACGATTTAACAGAAATTGTGTCTTTATGGCAATTTGGCTTAGGCGAAATTTTAGAAAAAATGTCGACAGATGATTTATTATTAGTAACAGGTTCATTATATTTTGTTTCTCAAGTAAGAGAATTACTTTTAACTATAGGAGGAAATGATGAAGAAATTTGATGGCGTAATTTTTGATATGGATGGGTTGCTTTTTGATACGGAGTTGATTTACTATACATCTACTCAAAAAGTAGCAGATGCAATGGGGTTACCATATAGTAAAGAAGTCTATTTAGACTATGTTGGGATTTCCGATGAAGAAGTACAAGAGAATTACCGACGTATTTATGCATCTTATGGTCACGACACAGTGGAAGAATTTATCCGCCGTTCTTATGATGATACCTTGCAAGAGTTTCGATCTGGTAACGTCCCTTTAAAACCAGGGGTGGTGGAATTTCTCGACTTTTTAGATGATCAAAAAATTCCTCGATTGGTTGCTTCAAGTAACGTCCGTCCAGCAATTGAAATGTTATTAAGCCATGCTGGGATTCAGGATCGTTTTGTAGGAATTGTTTCAGCAGAGGACGTTAAACGAGCAAAACCAGACCCAGAAATTTTTCAAAAAGCTCGTCAACTTTTAGGAATAGAAGCCCCGAAAACCTTGATTTTCGAAGACTCATTTCATGGGGTAAGTGCGGCTCATAGTGCGGGCATTCCAGTGATCATGGTACCTGATTTATTGCAACCAACTGAAGTTATCCAAGAGAAAACATTACATGTCTTGGAGAGTTTACATCAAGCGCCACATTATTTAAAATAATAAAAACAACACTCCTTTGCGTAGTTTATTAATGACTAGCAAAGGAGGTTTTTTTATGCAAGTATCGGATCTGTTTATTCGTGAGATGCCGAGTGATTGTTTACCACGAGAACGGCTCTTAGCGATAGGAGAAAAAGCATTATCGAATCAAGAGTTGTTGGCGATTCTGTTACGTACTGGCTCAAAAGAAGCAGACGTGATGACTGTTGCCGCAACGCTGTTAAAACAGTTTAAGCAACTTTCTTATTTGCAGCAAGCCACGTTGAACGAGTTAATGGCTATTAAAGGCATTGGCCAAGTGAAAGCCATTGAATTACGTGCAGCCATTGAATTAGGGTGTCGAATTTATCAAAGTAGTCAAATCAAATTTGGCAAAGTTACGTCCAGTCAACAAGTCGCTCAACGATTACTCCAAGAGATGAAGGGGCTGCAACAAGAACATTTAATTTGTATTTACTTGAATACCAAGAATGACATTATCCAACAGAAAACGATTTTCAAAGGATCACTGAATCAAAGTGTAAATAACACTATGTACCTAAAATTTATATTTAATAATTACCTCATCATCAAATAGTTCTATACGTTCAACAAACTCTTTGATGATAAGGATTTTATTTTCTGTAGTTTCAGTTTCCCAATTAAAAGTTTTTAACGTTTCAAGCTTATTAATTAATGACTCACTTTTGGTACCTTCTAAGTTTGCTATATTGGCAGTTAACGCATTTATTTCATTATCAATTTTTTTCATACGTTCATTAAGCATTGTGACATCAAATGTACCATATTGATACAAATCTAGAATTTTTTGTTTTTCGTTATGCTTCTTGGAAATTTGGTTGTTAATAGTGGTGATTTTTGATTTTGTTTTATTTTCAACTTGTTTTAATTCACGTTCGATTTTTTTGAAGTCTAATGATTTAAGTGAATCTATTACTTTCTTTTCAACTACTTCTTGTCTGAGACTAGGTTGTTTGCAGTTCCAATCTTTTACTAGCGAAGGTAGCATTTTCTTTACTGATCTACACATATAATAATTATATCGATATTTTTTGCCTCCTGATACATAACGAAATACTTTAGCTCCGCATTTACCACAATAAGTAATCCCTAATAAAAGCCCTAATTGATTTCCATGCTGTTCGCCACCTTTTTGAGCCATTCTGGCAATAATTTCTTGAGCTTTATCGTACATAGATTTATCAATTATAGGTGTGTGATGGCCATCATACACTTTGCCGTCCCAACTTATTTTGCCAATGTATAATGGATTTGTTAAGGCATATTTTACTATGGTTAGTGTTTTTACCTTATCTGGGTATTTTGCAACCATACGTTTTGTTATATATTGCTGTCCTTTACCTTGGTTCACATATAAATCATAGATTTCTTGAATAATTTGCGCCTCGTAATCATTGATAATTAATTCTCCATCCACATAATCGTAACCTAAGGGAACAATGCCACTTCCGTGATAGTATCCTTGTTTTGCACGTTCTGTTCTTCCCATGTGCATTCTTTCTGTAATTGTGTCTCGCTCTAATTGTGCAAAAACGGATAGCATTCCTATCGTCGCACGGCCAAAAGGTGTTGATGTGTCAAAGCTTTCTTGCATGCTGATAAAGTCTACATTATTTTTTAGAAATACATCTTCAATTAAATACAATGTATTCTTTTGTGAACGTGAAAGCCTGTCTAATTTATAGACTAGAACCACATCAATTTTTTTATTTTGAATATCAGATATCATTTCCTGTAATGCAGGGCGCTCCATTTTTGCTCCTGAAAACCCTGGATCAGTATATATTTTTGTAACTGCCATATCTTTTGCTTTTGCAAAAGCTTTTAGTTTATCTGTTTGTGCGGGAATGCTGTATCCTTCCTTGGCTTGTTCCATTGTGGATACACGTATATACAATGCTGCACGTTTCATATAAAATTGCTCCTTTCAATATAAATACTAGTTGTTTTCATCAATATTTTCTAACTGTAAAAACAATTTGGCGTAGTCGGCTTTCAACTCCTGATATTCTTCTTCGGTAAATATATAGCTAGGTCCAGTGCGAAGGTTTAAATTTATATATTCGATATTTAGTTCATCGCATAGTCTTTTTTCAACATCATATTTATTCATAGTATAGTTCCTTTCGAATGTATGTTCTTACTTTTTGAAAAAGAAAAGCCCTAAGGCTATTCCTTTTACTTGAACAAATCCCAAAAGCTAAAAGTTGTTTTATTATACACTTTATTATACATAGCTTTTTTGGGGTTCTTAATGAAACCAGTTCCTTTTTGCCCATAACCAGGAATTACTGCTTTTTTAAGCTTACGTTTAGCTTTTCCAGTAGTACGAGCACTTATTGATTTTTTTATACTTGGTTTACGCATTCCTACTTTCATATTTGTTTCCTTTCATCTAGTAAACTTAATCTAATGACAATTCAGCTTGTAATGCCTTGTATTTTGAGACAATTTCAGCTTGTTTAGTATCATAAAGAGCTGAATATGTTTTATAACTTCCTGTTGGATTAGTGGCCAGTTCTTTAAATTCTATGGCATTTAAATAAAATTCTTTAACGCTATCAAATTCACTTTCCAAAGATTTATTCTTCATTTTTTTTAATTTTCCAAAAGTATCTTTAGCTTCATTTTCTTGATCCTTAATTTTTGCTAGTGTTCCTTCTTTAACAAATAAATCCTCTTGAGCAGCTATAGCACTATTAAAATCAGAATAAGCTTTTCCATCAATAAATGCATATTTATCAAAAATAGCTTGGTTCCATACTTTCAGATACTTTAGTCCAACTTTGTCAGATGAAACGACTAAATCATAACTTTGTTTTGTTAATGTAGATAAAGATTCTGAGTATTCTTTATTGCTAGAACCACATCCAGTTAGTATTAATATGCCTACCATACAAACAATTACACTTAAAAGCATTTTAAACTTTATTTTCATTTTTAAAACTCCCCATTTCTGATATAATGTATTTAATGAATAATTCTCATAAATGAGGAAAGAGTTCCGTGTTGTAGCACGGGGCTTTTTTATTGTAAATTTGTATTTAAAATCATGACTGACAAATCATTAAACTCAAAAATTCTCCCTTTATAAAAATGGGTATCACCAAATTTTTGTCGATAATAGGCGAGTACATTTTTTAGTGTTTCCACGTCTACCCCTAAAAATTCAGCGCACGTGTAATGATTACTGAATCCTGATTCTGAACACTTAATTAAATCATCTAAAGTGACTAATTGTTCTAAAGCATATTGTCTAGCTTTTAATTCTTGTTTGCGATTTTCTAAACAATCCTGGTTTAATATATCGCCAAACGAAGTATCATGGTGACCAAGTTCTTCAGCTAGCACATTTCTTTTTTCAACTAGACTCAACGATTTTTCAATATAAATTCTACCATCACGGTACAACCCATAGCATCCAGTATTTTGAAACAAATCTGTTTCAATAACTGGTGCTTTTTTCTGTACCTCTGACACCAACAGTTCATATTCGTTCATAAAATACTCCTGAAAATTATTCTTTATCATCTGATTCATCATCAAAAAGATGTTTACATTCTTTTTGCTTTCTATCATAATCAGCATCCACTTTATCTAGAAATTGATTAATTTTAAGTTTCTCTTCATCAGTAAATATTTTATCAGGATCTGGTGAATGCGCAGCTAAAGTATCGTATTTTTTCTTGTTAATGTTAACCACATTATTAGAAGTTTTGTTTTGTTGTGCTAATTGTTCTTTCGCAGTATCATATACAATTTTTTGTCTTTCTGGTTCTAATTGATTATATGTTTCTTCTATAGAAGAAACAGGTTTAATATTTTTTTCAATCCCAAGCATATAGTCTGTAGATATATTAAATATTTCAGCAAGTAATTTAAGCTCTTTTCCTCTAGGGAGACTATCACCACTTTCCCATTTTGAGACAGTTGTGTAATTTTTATATCCTAACATCTCAGCCAGTTCAGTTTGAGTTAGATTTTTTGTTTCACGTAAGTTTTTCAGTCTTTGAGCAAAGATAGTGCCATGTGTGTCTTTCATTAAGTTCACCTCACTTTCATGATTACAGTATATCCTTAGTATGAATTAAAATCAACATATAATATATAGAAAACACCATAAAATAAAAAAATATGAAAATAATTCATAAAATGTTTGACTATGAATTTAATTCATGTTAGGATGTTTTTGTAAACAAAAGGAGGTGAGAAAAATGGTTAATATTGCTGAATTAAGAATGAGACATGGAAAGATGTCTCAAAAAGAACTTGCTAAGGAGTTAGGAACAGAGCAAGCTAATATTAGTCGGTGGGAAAATAATCCATTGAGTATGAACTCTAAGAATCTCATCAAAGTAGCTTTATATTTCAATGTTTCTATTGATGATTTGTTAGGGGTAGATAAATCAGCTTAATTTTTTTAAATATTATATGAATTTAATTCATATGAGGGAGGATGTGTTCTATTTGCCAAAAGAAATAAAAGTACGATCATTTTTAGCTGATGGCACAGAAATTTTTGTTAATCCAAAAACAGGAATGTACGATCCGCCAGTATCACCGCCTATTGAAAGTCAGAAGCGTGTGCTAGACATTATCAATAATAGACGAATTGCAGATGCAGAACGAGCGAATATCACGAAGGTTGTCTGATTATGGGGTATAGCGAAAGACAACAAAAACAAATTCTAAAGTGGATTCAAAATGATAGAAGGGCTATTCAAGAAGATCGTGAAGCCTTAAAAAAAGCTGACATGTTGACTAGTAGGAAAATGGAGCAATTTCAAAGTGAATTAGAATTCTTAAGGGAAATGGAGTTAGAGAATAAGGGGCAACGTCTATGAGAGCTTTAACGATAATAACCACGACAGTATTTAGTCTAATAGCATTAGTTGACATATTTACTGGTTATTTTATTCAAGCCGGAATGTTTGGTGTCATAGCATTGTTTGCCAGCGTTGCTTATAGGAGGCGGTTGTGATGAAAGAGTTGTATAAATCACGCTTACTAGGTGCTTTCATAGGGTTAGCTATAATTGGGGCAATATTAGCACTAAGTACTCCTGTTGGGTGGTTAGTGGCTATAGCTGGTAGCGCAAGCCTTACATGGTTTGCAAATGATACAGAAGTCCAGTGGGATTTATATGAAAAATCGATTGAAAGGAAAGAAAAAGATGTTGAATGAAAATGAGGCTTTCTTAGTGCGTGAAACCGTCCGAGAAAAGGTTGAATCATTGCAAGACACAGTACGCCATGAAAGTGCTAAACACCCAATGAAACAAGATATCCATACGTTGAAACATTTTCAAAAAGAACTAGATCGTTATGAAAGAATTTATCAAAAAATGTTAAACGAAGTGGGATGTTAAACGATGAATGAAATCGAAAAAAAGAGCCTACCTCGTTTGCAGACGAAGTCAGGCACTAAACAAAAATTATACAAGTAAATAATAACACGGAAATAGAGAAAGTTAAATGACAATGTCACATTGTCTAGTTTCTCAGAAGGAGAGTGAAAATATGACAGTGAAGATTAACAGTTTAGAAGTAGAAAACGTTAAACGTGTTAAAGCAGTAGTAATCCAACCTAATGAAAATGGATTGACAATTCTTGGCGGGAATAATAACCAAGGAAAGACAAGTGTCTTAGATGCAATTGCATGGGCCTTGGGTGGAAATAAGTATAAACCTTCAAATCCCTACCGTGAAGGCTCTGTGAATCCACCAAACTTAAAAATAACTATGAACAACGGCCTAGTAGTAGAGCGAAAAGGTAAAAACAGCTCTCTCACCGTTTTGGATCCAGAAGGAAATAAAGGTGGACAACAATTGCTCAATAGCTTTGTAGAAGAATTAGCCATTGATTTACCTAAATTCATGGAATCAACAAGCAAAGAAAAAGCGGCAACTTTATTACAGATTATTGGTATTGGTGATCAATTAATGTTGCTAGATCGAAAAGAACAAGAAATATATAACGAACGCTATCAAGTTGGTCGTATTGCAGATCAAAAGAAAAAATTCGCTGAAGAACAAATTCATTATGCTGATGCACCAAAGGAATTAGTATCAACTTTTGATTTAATTCAACAACAGCAAACTGTGCTAGCTAAGAATGGTGAGAATCAAAAAAAGAGAGAAAATGTTCAACGCCTACAAACACAGTTTGATTATGAAACGCAAGAAGTTGAAAGAGTGCGTCATCAGTTAGCGCAAATGGAAGAAAAGCTCAAAATCACAGAAAGTGATTTAGCAACAGCGAAAATGTCCGCTCAAGATTTACAAGATCAATCAACTACTGAATTAGAACAAAATATTCAAAATATTGACGAAATCAATCGTAAAGTTCGAGCAAATCTTGATAAAGAAAAAGCTGAACAGGAAGCTGAAGACTATTTAAATCAGTACAAAGAATTATCTGGTGCAATTGATCTTATACGTGAAGAGCGTATGAAATTATTAGAAAATGCTGACTTGCCACTACCTGAATTATCAGTAAAAGATGGTGAGTTGGTTTATAAAGGACAGCAGTGGGACAACATGAGTGGTTCAGATCAATTAAAAGTTTCAACTGCAATCGTACGCAAACTAAAACCTCAATGTGGCTTTGTTTTGTTAGATAAATTGGAACAGATGGATATGATTACACTTAATGAATTTAGTCAGTGGCTGCAACAAGAAGGATTACAAGCCATTGCTACCAGAGTGTCTACTGGGGAAGAATGTAGCATCATTATTGAAGATGGATATGTAACTGAAAATAAATTAGTTGAGGGCGGAACCCCACCTCAACAAGTACAACCAACATGGACGAAAGGAGCATTCTAATTTATGAACATTACACGTGGAGTAATTGCGAAAGCACAAAAATCAGTGATTTATGGACCCGAAGGAATTGGGAAATCCACTTTGGCAGCCGAGTTCCCAGATCCACTATTTATTGATACTGAAGGAAGTACTAATAATATGAACGTTGCCCGAATGGATAAACCAACTAGTTGGAGTATGTTGATGCAGCAGATTGAATTTGTTAAGCAAACAATGCCATGTAAAACATTAGTTATAGATACAGCAGACTGGGCAGAACGGTTGTGCATTGAGTTTATAACTAGCAGCGCAAATAAAACAAGTATTACCCAATTTGGTTATGGAGAGGGCTTTATAAAATTAGAAGAAGAATTTGGGCGTTTCTTAAACAAGCTATCAGATTTAACGGAACTAGGAATTAACGTTGTTCTTACAGCTCATGCAAAAATTGTAAAGTTTGAACAGCCAGATGAAATGGGTGCTTATGACCGGTGGGAATTAAAATTAGGTAATAAGACGACAGCTAAAACAGCCTCAATAACTAAAGAATGGGGAGATATGGTTTTATTTTGTAATTACAAAACTTTATCTATTGCTGCGGATGATAAAGGAAGTAAGTTTAAAGGTCAAGGTGGAAAACGAGTTATTTATACGACACATCATCCAGCTTGGGATGCTAAGAATCGTTTTAGTTTACCCGATGAAATGGACATGAGCTTCGCTGGATTAGCACATATTTTTGCGCCCAAGAATCCTTTGCCAGTGCAACAACCAGTAATGGAACCGCAAGTACAAGAGAATCATCAAGAATTACAGTCAGAACCACAAGTACAATCTATTAACGATTCATCGGTTGACTATACAGGTATTCCACAAAACTTAGTCGATTTAATGAAAGCTAACAACGTTTTACCAGAAGAAATTATGGCAGCTACAGAGTCTAAAGGTTATTACCCAACAGGTACCCCAATTCAGAATTATGATCTTGGTTACATTGATGGCGTATTGGTTGCAGCTTGGCCAGATGTGTTTGCGATGATTCAAGAAATTAGAAAACAAAAAGTAAACTAGGAGGAAAAAATGATGACACAACAATTTCAACAAGAACGTGAATTAGGATGGGACGATACTATCCAACAAGATAATGATGGAGGCTTATTGTTAGAGCCAGGAGATTATATTTTTGAAGTAGTTAAATTCGAAAGATCTCGTTATACACCTAGAAGTGGGGATGCAAAACTTCCAGCTTGTAATATGGCTAAATTAGAATTGAAAATCCAAACAGCTCAAGGGACAGCCATCGTCTTCAATAATTTATATTTGCACACTTCTACAGAAGGGTTATTGTCCGCTTTCTTTGCTTCAATTGGCCAAAAGAAAAAAGGAGAGCCATTACAAATGAATTGGACTTTAGTTCCTGGATCAAAAGGTGCAGTGAAAATTAAACATCGTTCATATAATAACAACACATACAACGATGTAGATCGTTTCTATCCAAGTGACGAAAGCTACTATCAAACAAAAGAAATGCCTGAGATTGTTAAACAGTTACAACAGCCAATTCAAGGAACTCAACCAGGAATGCCACAACAAAACAATTGGCAAGCACCACAGGCACCACATCCAGCTCAACAGCCAACTCAGGGATATCAACCAGGAGCATTTTAGGAGGAAAATACTATGAGCAAAGAAATCGAATTAAATTTATCCAAATTAGCTAATGGAGCAATTCAAGAAAAATTAGATGGTGAATTAAAAAAGTTGTTTGAAAATATTCATGATCCGAATACTTCTCCAGTTGCTAAGCGAGCAATCACTATTAAGTTAGAATTTAAACCAGATGAAAATCGTCAAGTAGTTTCAATGACAAGTGATTTTAGTTTGAAATTAGCACCAGTTGATGGAGTGAATACAACGGTATTAACAGGGAAAGATTTAAATACAGGACAGATTGAGGCACATGAGCTTCAATCTTCAGTCCCTGGTCAAACGTATATGGATCCAGAAACAGGGGAACCCAAAACAGATATTGGTGAACTAATTGATGTAATTGAAAAAGAAGAAGCAAAGCAAAAACAAATCATAGACTTACAAGAGAAAAGAGGATAATTAAATGACAATGACTAAAGAAGCAATTCAATATTTAATGGAACAAGGAATCAAACCAGAAAATCGATTGATTAATTTCGATAACGACGAACGTTGGATTTTAGTAGATGCTGCAGGACAAGGAAAAGAAATTTTACCTCGTGTCTACACTGCAGAGGAACCGCTAAGAATTAATACACTAAGTGGATTAGTGAATTATATTAAAGCAAATTTAGAGAGAGAATCAAAAAAACTAATTGTGCATATTAAAAATGAAGCGACAGTTTCAGTAAAAGGTTTGCTTGAAGTAAATGGAGAACGTGAAACATTAGCTGTTGCTCAAGCGATTATCCCGACTTTCAATTTTGATTGTTTCATGGATACTGAAACCTTCAATATTGCTTTGCAGTCAAAATTTGTCAATAACAAGGACTGTGGCATTCTTTTAAAAGTTGTTGGCAATATTGCTGAAGAAAATGTAAAAACTACAGGAGATGACGGTGTTAGCCAAGCAGTCACTATTAACCAAGGTGTGGCTTCAAAAGCAGATGTTCGTGTTCCAAACCCTGTAGAACTTGCACCGTATCGAACATTTTTAGAAGTCGAACAACCTGAAAGTCAATTTATTTTCCGTATGAAAGATGGCCCTCGTTGTGCAATCTTTGAAGCAGATGGTGGGGCATGGAGAAATCAAGCAATTACAAATATTCGAGAGTATCTAAAAAATGAACTATCTGAAGAAATTGATTCTAGTCGTATTACGATCCTTGCATAGAAGGTGACGGTAATGAAGCTCAGACCATATCAAGAGGAAGCACGTTCTGCTGTTCAAAATGAATGGCAGAATAACAAAAAGAAAACATTATTAGTTTTGCCTACAGGCTGTGGTAAAACGATAGTATTTAGCAAAATAATTGAAGACCGCGTAAGGGCAGGCGAGCGTGTGCTCGTCCTTGCTCATCGTGGTGAATTATTAGATCAAGCCTCTGACAAATTAGAAAAGTCAACAGGGCTAAAAACAGCAACTGAAAAAGCAGAACAGACTAGTCTAGGCAGTTTTTTAAGAGTAGTTGTTGGTTCTGTGCAAACTATGCAACGAGAAAAACGTTTAAGTAAGTTTCCACCAGATTATTTTGACACTATAGTAGTTGATGAAGCTCACCACTGTATCAGTGAAGGGTATCAACGAGTATTAAAACATTTTGATGAATCGAATGTGTTAGGCGTAACCGCAACGCCAGATCGTGGAGACATGAGAAATTTAGGTTCTTATTTTGAAAGTTTAGCTTATGAATATTCGCTAGTACAAGCCATTAAAGAAGGGTATCTATCACCAATAAAGGCCCTAACTATTCCTTTAAAATTAGATTTATCAGGTGTAAAACAGCAAACTGGCGATTTCTCTACTAAAGATTTAGGAACGGCATTAGATCCATACTTGGAACAAATTGCTGAAGAAATGGTTAAACACTGCATAAACAGGAAAACAGTTGTTTTTTTACCATTAGTTAAAACTTCCAAGAAATTTAGAGATATTTTAAATAGTAAAGGTTTTAGAGCTGCAGAAGTAAATGGAGATTCAAAGGATCGTCAAGAAATTTTAGAAGATTTCGACAATGATAAATATAACGTACTCTGTAACTCGATGTTACTAACAGAAGGCTGGGATTGTCCTTCGGTGGATTGTGTAGTCGTTTTAAGACCAACAAAAGTTCGATCCTTATATTCTCAAATGATAGGACGTGGCACACGTTTATTTCCTGGAAAGGAAGAATTATTGCTTTTAGATTTTTTATGGCATACAGAAAGACATGAGCTATGCCATCCAGCGCATTTGATAGCAAATAGTGATGAAGTAGCTAAAAAAATGACTGAAAACATTGAAGAAGCAGGTGCCCAAGGTTTCGCTATGGATATTGAAGAAGCTGAAGTTCAAGCAGAAAAAGATGTTATTGCAGAAAGAGAAGAAGCATTAGCAAAGCAGCTTGAAGAAATGCGTAAGCGTAAACGAAAATTAGTTGATCCTCTTCAATTTGAAATGTCTATCCAAGCGGAAGATTTAACTGGTTATGTTCCTAGTTTTGGATGGGAAATGGGGCCGCCTTCAAGTCAACAAGTTTCAGCATTAGAAAAATTAGGAATATTACCAGATGCAATTGATAACGCTGGTAAAGCTAGTCTAATACTTGATCGATTACAAAAAAGAAAAGAAGCTGGGTTAGCAACACCTAAGCAGATCAGATTATTGGAACAACGTGGATTTAAGAATGTCGGTACATGGTCCTTTGATGGTGCAAGTAAAATGATTAATCGCATTGCTGCAAATGGATGGAGATTACCAAATGGTATTAATCCAAAAACATATCAAGAAGGTGGTACGCATGCCGTTTAAAAACAAACAAATTGAACGGTTAGTTTATATAGTAGAAAACATTCCTGATTGGGAAAATAATCCTACACTTGTTGAAGAGGTAAAAAAGCTACGCAAGCTTTCACAAGAAGGCATTCATAAGTCGAAGACCAGAATAAGAAACAGAGCGATGGCAAGATATCGTTTATATGAAAATGGTAGTTATGTTACTACCCAGTCGATTAATATGCTATCGGAATACACTGGTCTTTCAGAAATATCATTATATCAAATGCTGGATATTGAAAGAGTAAACCGTGATGGTGTGCGTAGAAAAATTGAAAGATTGAAAAATTAATCAGGAAGGAGTGGAGGTTTGGTCGACCACAAAGAATTCTTTACTCCTTTGAAATTATGATAGTATGGGCACTATTTGATAGTGGGAACGGATGTTATAAACGTTCTGCACAAAAGTTTGAAGATATAGAAATATACAGCATAGGTTTGGATATTGAAAATAAGAATGACCATTTTATTCATCTGAATTTAGCGGACTATTCTTATATGTTTAATGATAATAAATTATTCAAAGTTTTAGACAAATTACCAAAACCAGATTTAATCATTGCAAGCCCACCATGTGAAAGCTGGTCAGTAGCTAGTGCAATGAAAAATGGGAATGCATGTTGGAAAAGAGAAGATGTAACAGATAATTTATTTGCGCCACAGATATTACCAAGCCCGTTTACTATAAGAACCACAAAAGATTACGAAGATACTAATTATGTTTATGAACGACAATTTTTAAAAAGAGTGAATGGAGAGTTAACGGTTTTTAATACTATAAAAATTATAAAAAAGTACCAACCCAGATATTTCATTATTGAGAACCCGGCTAATGGTAAAATTTGGGAATATATTGAAGATGTCTTGAATTTTAAACTACCATTTAAAAATTTAACCAGGTATAACAATTATGATTATCCATTACAGAAGCCCACGAAATTTGCTAGTAATATCTATTTGGGATTGAAAAATAAAGTTATTAAACAAGAAATTGCATGGGGGAATTTTTCAAAAAGCTATAACGAACGATCAAATATTCCAGAAAAATTAGTGGATGACATATTTAAAAAAGTTTTAGAGAAAAATAAATAGAAAGGAGTGGAGTTTGTGGCCACAGTAAAGAATTCTTTGCTCCTTCAAAACAATGAAACTAACAACAGAAAAAATAAATGAACTGCTAGGTGTTGATGAAAGCTTTCATGCTTCCTATAAATTGATTGAAATATTAAGTAGTCCAAGCGAACGAGAACTACTATTTACCAACTTTTTTAAAGAAGAACAAGACCTATCATTTGATTGGTTCACAGAGTATTTTCAAGCGGAACATTCAGACCGAAAAGGCAAGAAGCAAGATTTTACACCAGACGGAATCATTCGGGTTGCCAGTGGAGTTCTTGGGGCGACTCGTTCCAATGCAGACATCTGTGCAGGAACTGGCGGTTTAACAATTAAACGATATGCAGAAAATCCTGATGCACAGTTTTATTGTGAGGAGTTTTCAGATCGTGCATTGCCATTTCTCTTGTTTAATTTAGCAATCAGAAATATAAATGCCGTAGTTCTACATGGTGATTCATTAAGTCGTGAGTTTAAAGCAATATACAAATTAACAAAATCAACTGAGTTTAGCTCTATTGAAATTGTTGATGAAGTATCAGCGACTAAATCGGAAACGGTCATCATGAATCCACCTTACTCGCTCCCTTGGAATCCATTAAAAGAGTATTTAGAGCAAGAGCGTTTTTCGGATTTTGATGTATTAGCACCAAAATCAAAAGCAGACTACGCCTTTTTATTACAAGGTATCCATCAACTAAAAGAAAATGGTGTGATGTCTATTATTTTACCGCACGGCGTTTTGTTTCGAGGTGCTGCAGAAGAAAAGATTCGCAAGAAACTTATTGAAAAGAATCTGCTAGATGCCGTTATTGGACTACCTGCAAAAGCATTTATGAATACTGATATTCCGACGGTTCTTCTAGTTTTAAAAAAGAACCGATTAAATAAAGATATTTTATTCATTGATGCCAGCAATGAATTTAAAAAGGAAAAGGCTTGGAATGTTTTAGAAGACGAACATGTTGCTAAAATTTTAGAAGTGTTCCAATCAAGAAAAGCAGTTGATAAGTTTAGCAGTGTAGTTACTATCGAAGAATTGAAAGAAAATGACTTTAATCTAAACATACCTCGTTATGTTGATACTTTTGAACCAGAACCTGTAAAGCCACTATCTGAAATAATGGCAGAAATGAAACAAACAGAGCAAGAGATTGCAAAGAATAATATCGAACTAGCCAAAATGATGAATGATTTAGTTGGAACTACGCCAGAAGCTGATAGACAAATAAAAGAGTTTGCTTCATTCTTTTCGGAACATGTTGGGTATAAGGATAATCAAAAACCAAAACGACGAATAAAGAGAGCAGAACCGACGGAAGGGGAGCAATTGAGCCTATTATGATTGATTTTGATAACTTTGAATGTGTCAAATTAGAAGATGTGGCAGAATTTGGAAGGGCGAAAGCAGGATACATTTATCCTGCTGGAACATCAACCATTCAAATATCGGCTACGAAAGGCCAAATAGACTTTCTAGAATATCCTAGGGAAGTACCAACAAAGGAAGTTGTGATCATTCCTCAAAATGGAATTGAGCCTAAGTATTTTAATTTAATTCTACAAAGAAATGTAGACAAATTTATTGCAAAGTATGCAACAGGTATCAATATACAAGAAAAGGAAATTGGTAATTTCCCAATAGAGTTATTCAATCGAGAAACCCAAAAAGCCTTTGTTCGGATGATGGATCATATCACTGATGAAATAGCGACGGCAGAAAATGAACTAACCATCTATAAAGAAATGAAAAAAGCTTTTCTTGGGGATTTGATGTTGTAATTTAAGAAAGCGAGTGAAGAAGATGACTCCAAAGTTTAGAGTGTGGGATACCTACGAGAAAGAAATGCTAGAAAATGTTACACCTTTGTTTGATGACTCGAATAGCATGATGGCCATAATTACGGATTTTCAGATTAAAGGCAGTCCTGGTACGTCTGAAATAGAGATAGGAAGTTATGATACAACTTTGAAATGGGATGAATTCCCTTATATCCTCATGCAATCAACAGGTGTAAAAGACAAGAACGGCGTTGAAATTTTTGAGGGGGATATTTTGAAAATAATAGAAGTAACAAATGAAGGTATTTCAGAATACATTACTGATGTTATTTGGGAAGACTGTTCATTCGTGTTTAAAAGTGAGGGTGTAGATTACTATGACTCTTTTTTAGGGGCATTTTCAGGAGATCCAAATAAGACATACCCACTTTTTGAACTATTAGTCATCGGAAATGTATGGGATAACTCAAAACTATTGGAGGAAGCGGAATGAAACGATTAAAAATAAGCTATATAGATTTAGCTGTAATAATTGAAAGCATCTATTACGGAGAAGATGAAGATGTTTCTGATATTGAGGACTTATTGAAATATTTGCGTAATAACGGACATCTGTCTACTGTTTTAACAGTTTCAAGGGGGATTAGCGATGAATAAACAAGAATTGATTGAAAGAATAGATAGCAAAATGTTCGCATATCCCTCGATAGAGCCAGAAACAGAAGATGACACAACAGTAGAGTTTAAAAAAGGTTTTAACTGTGCATGTGAAAATATTAAACGTTTAGCAGATCAGAAACTAGACGAACCAGAAAAAGTAGTGGTGCCGAAGTTCGTTGCGAAAAAAATTGAATCATACGGTTCTGCGCTTGAAATGTTGGCAAATGAGTATTTTGACCAATCATCTGAAGAAGTTGACAGTGATGAGTTGGCGTGTTGGATCGATGGAAATGCTGATTTGTTTTTTAATGCTTGGGTTTGCGGCTACGAAGTCGAGAAAGAGCAATTGTATTGGGCGGTCAGAGGTGTTACAGATTATTTTAGATGCGACGAGAAAATTATTGTTTTTAAAAAGGAAGAAGAAGCGTTGGAAGTTGCTAATCTCATTGGTATAAATACAGAAGTTAAAAAAATGGATAGTATCGATTGCTCAGAATGCATATCAATTGAAGAGTTAAGGAATGAAAATGAAGAACCTCTATTTTATGTTGCTTTACCAAAAATCGGTGACACAGAGTTTTGTTATCTTTGGACTGATACCGATGGAGCTGTATATACACAAGGCAATAAAGGGTTATGCATCGGAAGACTGAAACATACAGAACAAGAAATCAAAGCAATTGACGAGCGCTATTGGCCGTTTGCTGTGAAGGTGGATGGTGAATAAATGAAATACCAGGTTAGCTGGGAAAACAAATTAACAAACGAAATAAATATACATGGAACGTTCGAGACATTGCAAGACGCCTTACAATCAATTTATGATTGGTGGGACAAAAATGAATTTACTCCACGTTACATTCGGCACTGGAACACTGGAAATCGTGCGACTATTGATTACGGAAGTCACACATGTTTTATTATATTTCGGAAGTAGAGGATGAATAAATGGAAGATATCTTAATTATACTAGCTTTAGCACTTTACTTTTTGTTAGGCTACATTGTTGGTGAACGTAAATATCTTAAAGTGATGAGAGCTGCAATTAAATACGAATTGAAATTACCTACAAGTGACTATCAAAAAGGATGGCTTGATTGTTTATATTTCATTCTTAACAGTAACAGAAAGGACAGATAGATGAAAACAGCTGAAGAAGAAATCAATGAATTAATCAGCAAATACAATTTTGATTTAGCGGTTTTAAAGGATATTAACTATAGATTATCTTGCTGTAGAGAGGAAGCATATGTCAGACAGCAATTGCGATATCTAAAGAATCAAATCATTATGGGATTTGCGACTGAAAAATAAAAAAAGAGAGCTGAACACACAAATGGAAAACAAGTTAGATTTAATTGAATTACTAGAATACATTGACCCAGCTTCTCTTGGTTACCAGGAGTGGGTCAATGTTGGAATGGCGCTAAAACAGGAAGGATACACAGCTGTCGATTGGGATCAATGGAGTCAATCAGATAGCCGATATCATTCAGGAGAATGTTTTAAAAAATGGGAGTCTTTTCAAGGAACTTCTTCACCAATTACTGGTGCTACAATTACACAGTTGGCCAAAGAAAACGGATGGACTTCGCCATTCAAATCAGGAGATGGTGGTCATGAGCTGGATTGGAATGATACTTTACAAAAAGATGACCTGGTTATCATTGACCGAAATTGGATTGAAGGAAAAGAAATTCAGGAACCTAAGAAGTGGGAGCCAGCGAAAGAAATTATTCGCTATTTAGAAACATTGTTTGAACCGTCTGAAACAGTGGCTTACAATGTCCAGTCGTGGCAAGACGAAGATGGAAAGTGGAAACCTTCTAACAAAGGTGCATATGATAGAACTGCCGGTCAGTTAATCGAAGAATTGACCCATTGCGGGGATGACATTGGAGCAGTACTAGGGGACTATAATGAAGAAGCTGGGGCTTGGATTCGTTTTAATCCTATGGATGGAAAAGGCGTAAAAAATGACAATGTAACAGAATTTAGATATGCATTAGTAGAGTCTGACAATATGGGGCTTGAACAACAAAATGCTATCATGCGAGAACTAGAGCTTCCTATTGCTGCCATGCTGTATAGTGGAAAGAAATCAATACATGCTATCGTTCGAGTAGATGCAGATAACTATGCTGAATATAGAAAGCGTGTTGATTACTTATATGATGTCTGCAAAAAGAATGGGTTAACGAATGATAATCAAAATAGAAATCCTTCTCGTTTAAGCAGAATGCCTGGGGTACTGCGTGGAGACAAAAAACAATTTATCATCGATACCAATTTAGGGAAATCTACTTGGGACGAGTGGAAAGAATGGATTGAAAGCGTTAATGACGATTTGCCTGATCCAGAAAGCCTAGAAGATTTGTTCGCAAAACCAATTGAATTAGCACCAGAACTAATTAAAGGAATGCTAAGACAAGGTCATAAGATGCTTATAGCTGGTCCATCAAAAGCCGGAAAGTCTTTTTCGTTGATACAATTAGCTATTGCAATTGCTGAGGGTCGCCAATGGTTCGGTTTTGATTGCGAAAAAGGAAAGGTATTATATGTAAACCTTGAGTTAGATGAACGGTCCGCAAAAGTTCGTTTTGTTGACATCTATGAAAAATTAGGTCAGGGCCACTCCAATGTATCAAATATTGATATATGGAATTTACGTGGGAAGACAAGTCCAATGGATAAATTGGCGCCTAAGTTGATTAGACGTGCACAGAAATCTAATTACATGGCTGTGATTATTGATCCAATCTATAAAGTTCTGACTGGTGATGAAAATAGCGCCCATGAAATGGCTAAGTTTACCAACCAGTTCGATAAAATAGCTACGGAATTAGATTGTGCAGTAATCTATTGCCATCATCATTCAAAAGGATCGCAAGGAGGTAAAAATTCAATTGATCGTTCAAGTGGTAGCGGAGTATTTGCCAGGGATCCCGATGCGATTTTAGATTTAATCGAGTTGCCTATTACAGAAGATAGGTATATGGCTTTAGAGAATGAAGCAATTTGTCAAACTTATGAACAAGCAATAAAAAAATATAATCCATCATATAACGCCATTAGCCAAGATGATGTGTTTAGTACAAAACAAATGGGAATGCACTTAATGAGTGCAATTAAATCTCAAGCTATTTTACAGGAAGTTGAATCAGAGAGACAAAAAGCAGTTCGTGCAGCTCGACAATGCACGGCTTGGAGAATTGATGGCACGCTGCGGGAATTCCCTAAGTTTGATCCTATCAATGCATGGTTCAAATATCCTATTCATGTCCTCGACGATTCATTGAAAGATATTTCGCTAGAAGACAATCCTAAAGAAAACTGGAAAAAAGGTGTTAGTAAGTCTAATCAATCAAGAAGTGAAAAATCTAAGCAAGAGCTAGAAACAGCGTTCAGTGCATTGTCTATGGATGGTGGACCAGTAGAAGTTAGTCAGGTTGCAGAATACTTAGATATCGACAAAAGGTCAGTATATCCGAAAGTAAAAAAACACAATGGCTTTAAAATTGATGGAGGATACATTCAGAAATTAGAGAACATTTCAAATTAATAAGCATATAGCCTATTAATAGCTTATTAATAAAAGGTATCCGTCTATAAGCTAAATAGCCTATGAAAGCTTATTAACGGATTAAAACATTGTTATACCGCTGTCCGCCACCCTTATCAATAGCTCCCTTCCAGGGATAGCTATTGATAAAAGGGTGGAGCGTGACAAAAATAGAATTTGAAAGAATGAAAAATATTGGACTATACCAAAATAAAATAACAAGAAATGAGGCTATGTGATGGATGAATTTTTAGAAATCTATCGTCAATTAGGACAAAAAAATAAAATATTCGTTGAAATTCTATTCTATGCATATATTGTTTTTGGCACTCAAAATAAATCAATGATTGAAGTTGCTAAAAGTAACAGGAAGACTGTCAATGGAAAAAGGACGGTCAAATATGAAATTGAGGTGATGCTTGATGATTGAATTTTTTCTAAACATAATTCCGCCAGAAACTACCCATCAGCAGAAGAAAGTCCATGTGGTGAAAAACAAGCCAGTATTTTATGAGCCAGACGATTTGAAAAAGGCACGTGCTAAGTTGATGGCTCACTTATCGAAACATGTACCGAATGAAAAATTTGAGGTGCCTGTTCGGATGATGGTGAAGTGGTGTTTCCCAGTTGTGGGCAATCATAGTAATGGTGAGTACAAATATACAAAACCCGACTTAGATAATAGTAATAAGCTGTTGCAAGACTGTATGACAAAACTGAATTTCTGGAAAGATGACAGCTATGTTGTCAGTTTAATCACTGAAAAGTTTTGGGCAGATGTTCCAGGGATTTATATCAAAGTGGAGGCGATTGAATGAATTGGTCCAATGTATTTATAGATATTCAACAATGGATGGCTGATTCTAACCATATATCTAAAAAATATCCAATCACTTCAGATAAATATTGGGATTGGTTAATACAGTCAATCGGAGAATTAGGAAATCGCTATAACAATCATCCAGTTGTATTAGCATTCTTAACGGTATTGATCAAAATTCAAGAAGATAGTTATAAACAGGTTGTGGGAGGTAATGCCAATGGCTGAAGGACTAAGCAAGCATCAAATTGAGATTATCACAGCTAAAGTTCTTGAAATTCAAGAAAAGAAAAAGAAAGAAACAAAAAGAGAAAAAAGAGACTGGAAATTAAGAAATACAAATTTACTATTGAAAAATTATCGTATGTTAAAAAAACATTGCGATAGCATTGTTCCGACTATTCAAGATTACGAAATAAGCGTATTTGATTCAGAAGCTTTAAACTTAGATACATTAATGAAATATAAAGCTCGGACAAAAGAAATGCTTGATTATTTTGATTTAATGTTTTCGTCCTACAATAATTATTGCAGAAGTAATGGCGATGCAGCGGAGAGAAGATTCGATATTATAAAATCAGTTTATATAGAAGATGGTAATTTCAGAAAATCTAAATCAGAGATGGCCTCTTATTATGCTATCGATTTTCGAACGGTTGATCGAGATATCAAGAAAGCTACGGATGAGTTATCTATATTCTTGTATGGAATCGATAGCTTGGATGATTTAGCAAATGTCTTAAAGTTGTCTTGAACATGCCCTATTTAAGATGTTACTATGGTAGCGTGAAATAAATACGAAAAACAAAGACATCTCTTTCGAGGTGTCTTTTTGCGTTGAAAGAAGGTGAATATCATGGCTGAATCAAAGCAAAGCCAGTTGATTAATGAAATAGCTGATTTAGCATCAGATCTTATGAGTGAGTGGCCATCCACTCGAAATAAGCAAAAAGAATTCGTGTTAGCATATGTTTCAAATGGTTTTATCAATGGAACAGAGGCTGCAAAAAAAGCAGGGTATAGCGCTAAAACGGCAGGAACTATTGCTTCTAACTTATTAACAGGAATGAAAAAGTATGAACACATCCCTCCTGTTATTGAAGAACTGAAGAATGCTTATGATGAAAGAGCGATAGAATTATCTATTGCATCGGGAACTGAAGTTTTGCAATATCTCACTTCTGTAATGCGTGGATCTCAAAAAGAGCAAACTTTAATCGGTCTGGGTGAAGGGGCTCAAGGATTAACTGATATTGATGTTGGAGCCAAAGAAAGGCTAAAGGCTGCTGAACTACTGGGCAAACGTCATGCGCTGTTCACTGATAAACAGGAGATTTCAGCGACTGTAAGAACAGATAAACTTGATAGTATCTTACAGCAATTAGGTGATGAAGATGACTGAGTTGGTTTTGTCACCTAAGTATAAAAGATTTCTGAAATATGACACAGATGTTGAATTTCTCGAGGGGACCACAGCAGCCGGGAAGACCACTGTAGGTGCTGTAAAATTTCTTTTTAAAGTTGCTGAATCAGATAGGAAACTACACATCATTAGCGGTTTAGATTTAGGTACAATCGAAAAAAATATTATACAATCCGAATTGGGAATTATAGATATATTTGGAGATCTGGTAACCTACCATTCCAAAGGGAATAAAGATCATAGTTTACCACATTTAAAATATAAAACATCTAACGGTGAAAAAATAATCTATGTTCTTGGTTATGACAATAAAGCTCGTTGGAAAAAGGTTCTTGGTGGCCAATATGGTTGTTTGTACATTGATGAAATAAATATCGCAGACATGGAATATGTACGAGAAATTTTTATGCGTGCCGATTATGTAATGGCCACTCTAAATCCAGATGATCCTGAATTACCAATTTATCATGAGTACATAAACCATTCTAGGCCATTACCTGAGTATGAAAATGATGCACCTAGAGAGATTAATGATCAGTTGAACCAGTCTCCCAAAGCAGGGTGGGTTCACTGGTTTTTTGGTTTTTCTCATAATGATGGATTAACTGAAAAAAAGAAACAGAAAATAATATCTGCTGTACCGACAGGAACTAAATTATATAAAAATAAAATTCTAGGTATTAGAGGTCGAGCGGAAGGCCTTGTGTTCTCTAATTTCGAATACAAAAATAACGTGATTACAGAACAGAAAGCGATGAGTAAGAACTATGTTCATTTTTCTTGTGGCGTAGATACATCTTATTCAGCGCAATCGAATGATACAATTTCGTTTATATTTCAAGGAATCACAGATGTTGGAGAATTAGTGATACTCGAAGAAGAAGTTAAAAATAATAAAGACGAAAATATACCTTTTTCCCCAAGTGATGTAGCAGCTAATCTTATTCAATTTCTTGATAGGTGTAGAAAAAAGTGGGGCTTTTCTCGAATGGTCTATGTTGATAATGCCGATCAAGCTACTATTACAGAACTAAATAAGTTGAAACGACTTAAACCTAATGCATATACAATTGTTGGTTCTGATAAGCGTATGAAGATTATTGATCGTATTAATTTAATGTTAGGTTGGATTAATTCAGATGGAAAAGCCCCTATATACTTAGTCGTAGACACTTGTAATGTCCACATACATGAGTTAAACACATACGCTTATGATGGAGATCAGCCAGAAGACAAGAACGACCATACTATAAACGCTAGTCAGTATGGGTTTTTACCGATAAGAGAAAAAATAGGATACGCATACAAGAAATCTGATACAAAGAAAAAAATTAAGCGCATCAAAGAATTAGGATTATAAAGGAGGAGAAGCAATGGAAAATGAAGAAGTCCTAAAAGTTAATGAATTTGAACATGGATCGGACATCAGCTATTCAAGTGATGTGAATGAAAATTTTGTTAGCTTTGGCGTAGAATCCAATATTCATTATAGATATAGCTCTGCGGATGAATTGTTGGAGAATGTTGATGTTTTAGCAAAAATGATTGCGCACCATAATGAACACCAAGTTCCACGTCTACAGGTTTTGGATGATTATTATAAAGCAAAGAATACAAACATCATCAAAAATCGTCGACGTAAGGAAAAAGAAAAAGCAGACCATAGAGCTGCTCATAATTTTGGAAAAGTTCTTGCAACGTTTGATGTTGGATACAATACAGGCAATCCATTAAAAGTCCAAATTAATAATAAAGCTAGCCAAGAGGCCATTGATAATTTCAATCAAGATAATGACATTGATGGATTGAATGGAGAATTGTGGTTAGATATGGATAAATACGGTCGAGCTTATGAAATCATATATCGAGATGAAGATGACGTTGATTATGTTGATCTATGCAATGTTTTTGAAACGTTTGTTGTTTATGATACAACGGTCAAGCGTAGACCAATACTTGCTGTTCGTTATCCTAAAACTAAATTTACTATAGATGCAGACAAACAGTATATTCAACCGATAATTTACACAAAAGACAAAATCATTACTTACGCTGAAACGACTCTTGCTACGATTAAACTAAGTGATCCAAAAGAGGATTCGCATGATTACAAAGAAGTTCAGATAACTGAGTTCTCTCCTAATCGTTTTAGAATGGGATTGTATGAAGATATTTTATCTCAAATCGATTTGTATGATGCTGGACAGTCTGACACTGCTAATTACATGACGGATTTAAACGATGCGCTGTTAGTGATTAGTGGAGATATCGAAGCAGCGGGTCTATCGACCGAAGATGCTATTAAGCAAAAAGAAGCGAACATGCTTTTACTTGAATCTGGTACAGATATCAACGGTAACAAGACCTCAGTGAATGCTAGCTACATCTATAAACAATACGATGTAAACGGCGTTGAAGCTTACAAAGAACGAGTGAGGAAAGGGATACATGAAATATCTATGATTCCAGATTTAACAGATACAAATTTTTCTGGTGTTCAATCAGGAGAAGCAATGAAGTATAAAATGTTTGGTTTCAATCAAATGACGGCAGTAAAGCAAAGACTATTTAAAAAAAGTCTTGTGCGGCGCTATCGTCTTTTATTTAATCTGAAATCAAGTGTTTCTGAGATTGATAACTCCGATTTAAAAGGATTGCGAATTATCTTTACTCCTAATCTTCCGAAAGCAATTCTAGAAGAATTAAAAACATTGATTGACTCTGGAGCGGAGTTAAGCCAAGAAACAATTTTAGGTCTAGCTTCGTTTGTTGATGATGTTCAAGCTGAATTAGAACGTGTAAAAAATGAAAATAAACCATTAGATATTACTGATGAAGAAGTAGCCAAAACGAAAGTAAATCAGGCAAAATTTTTAGCTAAACAATCGGAAAAGGAAACCGAGGAGGAATGATTGAATGTCCTACTTGAAAAATCGTGAAGAATCTTGGATCAAAGAACAGATGAAGCTAGATCGCAATAGAGAAAAAGAAATTGTTCAACAGCTTCAAAATGCTATTGATGCGATTCAAACCGAAATTGAAGCTAACTGGGATAGATTTTCCAATGGCCAAAAGATTACAATTAGCGAAGCAAGAAAAATGGCTAATAAGATGGACGTAAAACGCTTTGAGAGAAAAGCGAAGGAGTATGTAAAAAATAAAGACTTTAGTCCACAGGCCAATAAAGAATTGAAAATCTATAACTTGGTAATGCGAGTGTCTAGATTAGAGCTATTAAAGTCTCAAATTGGCTTAGAATTAATCACGTTGTTTGATGAGCTAGATAAGTGGGGATATTCTCAGTTAACTGAAGCCGCAAAAGATGAATATTTAAGACAGGCGGGAATACTAGGTGAAACCGTTAAAGAAAATTATTCGTCTATGGTTAGAAAAATTGTTAATGCATCATTCAAATCAAGTGAATTCCCTTCGTTTAGTGATAACATTTGGCAAAATTTTGTTGAAATGAAAGCTGATTTAGAAAAAATAATCACTCAGGCAATCACTCAAGGTAAAAATCCAAGAGCAGTAGCAAAAGAGATGGCAAAATTTTTAAAGCCTAACCAATTAAATATAAGATACAAGCTAAATAGGCTAATGATGACTGAAATATCTGGTGTTCAAACAGATATTCAAAAGCAAAGTTACTTGGATGCAGATATCGAAGAATATGATTACATTGCAGAACCGTTTGCCTGTGAAATATGTAAAAAAGTAGCTAAGGGTAGTCCTTATAAAGTATTAAAGATGAAAAAAGGCATTAATGCTCCATACATGCATCCCCATTGCAAATGCTCTACTGTCCCTAAAGTTAGTGAGGATTATGAGAAGTCGCTGAAAGAAAGAGGTTTGTAAATGGATAATCTATATAAATGCAATCAATGTCATAAGCACACTCCTTTAATTAGAAAATCTGAAAATATCACGAAGGATGTCGAACACCATTATGCTGAATGTGCCAATTGTGGATATAAAGCGACAATTATGTATATGAATACCGAAATCAAGTTATTAATGCATGAACAAAGAAAAACAAACTTTGGTACAAAAAAGAAAGGTAAATTGACAGAAAAGCTAAACAGACTAATTTCTCAATTAAGAAAAGAAGTCGAGGGATCAAGTTGAAAAGTTATTCTTTAGTTTATTGGTCAGGTGTTGACGATGAAACTGGTGCGTTTAAGCAAATAGATTGTCTCATTAATGATGAAACAGTTAAGAAGTTGCTTGAAGGCAAACCTAAATTTATCTCAATTATTGTTGATGATGGTGAACAAATGTTAATTCAAACGGATAATATCAATCAGATAAAACAAGTTTATGAAAAATACGGCAGAAAGGCGTGATTCTATGAATGACGATCCTTACGATTACTTAGATGCTGATTATGAAGAATATTTAAAGAGAGAAGAGTCTAACAAACGTTAGACTTTTTATATTGCCTTCTTACTGCTTACAGGCACTAAAGAGAAAGCTGTTTCGATTGATAGGCGTAACTTATCAAATATATCGGGTAGCGGCGTAACCGTGGAGGATAATCATGAAAACAAAAAAACTATTATTGCCAATGCATTTACAATTCTTTGCTGATAATCCAGATACTGGCACTGGGGGTACGGACCAACCGGCCGGAGGTCAAGAGCAAACACCGCCAGGAGATGGCGGCAAAGATAAAGGTAATGAAAAAACGTTTTCTCGTGGTGAAGTAGCAAAAATGATCGCTGCTGAAGTATCAAAAACAAAAGAAGCTTGGGAAAAAGAGCAACAAGAAAAACAAGCAGAAGCAGAAAAACTGGCAAAAATGAATGCTCAAGAAAAAGCTGAACATGAAAAGAAACAGCTAGAAGCAAAAATTGCGGAATTGGAACGTAGTCAAGCATTAGTTTCCATGTCAAAGGAAGCTTCTAAAATGCTTTCAGAAGCTAGTTTGCCGCATGACGATGATTTGCTAGGATTGATTGTTTCAGATGATGCGGAAGCCACAAAAAAAGCTGTCGCTATTGTTACGAACTATGTATCAATGATTAAGAAAGAAAATGCTCGCCAAAAAACACCAGGTGAGGGCGGACAATTTTCAACTGATAAAAAAGAAACCGAATCAGTTGCAGCTCTTGCAGCAAGCACACGAATTGTAAAATAGGAGGAAATATAAATGAAGAAAAAACAATTAATGAAAATGGATATTCAAATGTTTGCTCAAACATGGAATCCAGACAACGTCACAGTATTAGAGAAAAAAGATGGAACAATTCCAGACAAGTACAACACTTTAATTTTAAAAGATGTGATGGAAAATTCTAAGTTAATGCAGTTAGCTAAATATGAAGAAATGGACAGCAAAGAAAAGAAATTCGAATACTTTGCAGAAGGTCCTGGAGCATACTGGGTTGGTGAAGGTGATAAGATTAAAACGTCTAAACCTAAATGGTTAAACGTAACAATGACTGCGAAAAAAATCGGTGTTATTATCCCAGTTTCTCGGGAATATTTAACTTATAAGATGTCTGATTTCTTTACTCAAATGCAACCAAAAATCGCAGAAGCATTTTATAAGAAAATTGATGCGGCTACTATCCTTGATAAAGAAAATCCATTCTCTCAATCTATTGAAAAATCTGTCATTGCAGCTAGTAATGTAATTGAGGGCGACTTGACATATGACAACATTTTAGCATTAGAGGATTTGCTTGGAGAAGGTGAATACGATCCGAATGCTTTCATTTCTAATCGTAAGAATCGTACAGTGTTACGTGAAGCAAGTAAAAAAATTGGTGACACAACTCAATTTATTTATGATCGTGTCAGCAATACTATTGATGGACTGCCTGTAGCAGATCTAAAATCTATGGATAAGGGAAACCTTTATACTGGTGATTTTGATTACTTGCGCTATGGTATCCCATTTAACATTAATTTCAAAATTTCAGAAGAAGCTCAATTATCTACTTTAACGAATGAAGACGGTACGCCTGTCAACTTGTACGAACAAGAATTGGTTGCTTTACGAGCTACAATGGATATTGGTTTCATGGTCATCAAAGATGAAGCATTTGCTAAGATTCAACCAAAAGCTGCGGGGGAGTAACTAGCCCTGTTGTCGGAAAAGTAACACCGACAACAAATGGGGCGACAATCGAACTAACTTAGGTGGTGTTTAGATGTCAGAGATAGCAAATGATGTAAAAAAATTATTAAATGGCAGTCTTGATGAAAAACTAGAAATCATTGAAAGACGTACAAACGATCGACTTCAAAATATATTGAATGTCACTGAGTTACCAAAAAGTTTTGATTCAGTTGTATATGAAGTCACTTTAAAACGATTTAATCGTATTGGCCAAGAAGGAATGCAATCTTATTCTCAAGAAGGTTTATCTATGGCATTTCCAGACTCTGATTTTTCTGAATATCAAGATGAAATTGAAGAGTATAAGAACAAGGAAATAGAAGAACTTTATAAGCCTAAACGTGGGAGGTTTACATTTTCATGAGATATTTAGATGAAATTACCTTTGTAAAAAAATCTTCAGAATCGCATTATGATCCAAATTCAGGTGAATGGATTGAAGAAGAGCCGTTTAGGAAAACTACTGATGTCAATGTAACTGATATTGGTACTGATCGTTCTGTTACTATTTTCGGAAGTATTAAAGAAGGGGCTAAGGTAATTAGGACACAGCCCCTTTTTGTTATTCCAGAATTTGATTACATTGAGTTTGAGGGTAAAACTTGGCAAATTATTACAAGTAGAGTTCCTGCATTAAGAAATAGCTTGATTGTTCATGAGGTGATTATTGATGGCAAGAAGTCAAGTAAGAATTAATGGATTAGCTGGAATTTCTAAAAAACTAAAGAGAAATGCTCAACTTGATGATGTGAAAAAAGTTGTTAGAAATAACACAGCCGAATTAACCGCCAATATGCAAGCTGAAGCCGAAAAGGTGTTAACTGGACACTGGGAAGGTAAAAAGTTTGTTAAACCTACAGGGGCAACAAAAAGAAGTATCGTTATGAGGCTTTCGAACAATGGTTTTTCTGGGCATACAGGACCAGGAACAGAATACGCACCGTATTTAATAAACGGTACGAGATTTATGGTGAAACGTGATTTCTTTTTACCACCGCTGAAACAACAAAAAGTGAAATTTAGAACGGACTTGGAAAGGTTGATGAAATGATTAAAACAAGAGATCAATCAATCTTCGATGAAGTGTATAAGAAGTGTCAATCACTGGGTTATGAAACCTACGATTATAAACCTATGAATGATGTAGGTTATCCATTTGTCGAATTAGAAGATACTCAGACACTGCACCAAGCTAACAAAACTGATATTAAAGGTTCGGTTACATTGAATCTATCTGTATGGGGATTGGCAAAAAAACGTAAACAAATATCGGATATGGCTTCAGCAATTTTTGCTGAGGCTCTATCTATTTCTGAAACGGAAGGTTATTATTGGTCGCTCAATATCCAATCAAGCGGTATTCGGTTAGTAGATGACATTTCGACTAACACACCATTGAAGCGGGCAATGATATCTTTAGAATTCAAAATACTATAGAGAGAAGGAATATAAATGGCTAATGAAGCAAAAGTAGCGGCTAAAGGTATTGATATTATTTTACTTTTCCGTTTGTTAAAAAAATCAAAAGAGGAAGCAGCATGGAAATTAGCTTTCCAGACAGAACATGAAAATACAAAAACAAAAGATAGTGATTCTGTGGCCACTAAAGATGGTCCGATTCGCATCCCAGGATCATTGGAAATTGATTTTTCGGCAACATCTATTTTATCAGTCGGTGATCCGTATGTTGACCAGCTAGAAGAAGCTTTAGACAATGACGATATTATTGAAATCTGGGAAATCAACAAAGCAGAAAAAGGCACAGGAGATAATGCTGACAAATACAAGGCAACCTATTACCAAGGATATGTAACATCATTTGGTAAATCACCTAATGCTGAAGACACCGTAGAAGTTTCATTAGAATTTGGTATCAATGGTAAAGGCGCAAAAGGATTTGCAACATTAACTGCTGATCAAGAAGAAGTAGTTCAATATGTCTTCAAAGATACGACTATTGAAACAGCTGATCCGGGAAAGTAGATAGCCCTTCTGTGGGAAGTGTAACTCCTACAGTCGATGGGGCTTCTATTGAATTAAGCTAAGAAAGGAAAATAAATATGGTGGATACTTTTAAAATTTATAAAGGCCAAACCGAAGTTGTTTCCGGCCAATCACCTTTAACTATAACAGGAATGGAACCTAACACCTCAGTGTCGGCTGGTGAGTACCAAGTAACTCGTGTTGTTAATGGGAAAGAATCAGAGCGAGTAGATATTCCAGCTTTTAAAACATTGTCTATTGCTGTAACTGGCTTAGAGTTTTCTCCTAAAACGTCCACAGCAGATGCGGGTACTGCAGGTAGCCGACAAATCACAGCAACTGTCTTGCCTGAAAATGCAACCAACAAAAAAGTAACCTATAAGATTACGCCTGAAACAGAAGGTCTTGCTGTCTCTGAAACAGGAAATATTACTTGGACAGAAGCGGTACCGGCTGGTGTTTATACTACAACAGGAACAACAGAGGATGGTAAAAAAACAGCTCAACACACCTTAACATTGAATAATCAAGCTTAAAATATAAATTTAGAGGGCAGCTTGGCGGCTGTCCTTTTCTTATGGAGGAAAAGACATGCAAATCGAAATTAAAGGAAAAAAATATAACTGTATTTTTGGAGTCAAGTTTATTCGTGAATTGGATAAGCAGCATGGGGTAGTTCGTAATGATGTGAATCTTGGGATGGGACTAACAACATTATTACCGCAGCTAGTAAGTGGAAATATCGTTGTTTTATCTGATGTACTCTATACAGCTACCATTACGGAAAAAAGTAGACCTTCTAAGGATGAAGTAGATGAGTTCGTTGAAACTGTTGATGATATTGAGGCATTATTTGATGAAACGTTGAAACACTTAGAAGAAAGCAATGCGGGAAAGTTAACGGTCAGAAATTTCAAGAAAGCTCTGATGGAGAACAAGTAAGAGAGGAATTAAGCTCAGCTGAAGCTTACGAAAATATTCTCATTAATTGTTTTCGTTACCTAGAAATTACTGATTTAACAGAAATTGAACGAATGACTTTGTATGAATATGAAGTTAGGCTATTGGCGTTTCAGTTAAAAAGACTTGATCATGAAAGAGACCTCTATCTCCAATCTTGGCTAAATAACCAAATTAAGGCGACTAAAGGTAAAAAATCCGAACCTTATTATAAGGAATTCAATAAGTTTTTCAATTATGAAGAACGAGAGAAGCTTATTTTGGGTAAATCATTAATTGATGAAAAAGTTGATATAGGAGCAATTGATTTATTAAGAAAAGCAAATAAGTAGGAAAGGAGGAAAATAATGGAATCATATTCAGTCGAAGCAATACTTACTGCCACTGATAGAACGTTTAGTAGCACGATGAGTAGCGCTGAACGTTCTATGGCTGGTGTAAACAAGCAATCTGGTGAACTAGGTGATGGATTGGATAAAAGCACCACTAAAGGGAATCAATTGGGTAAGTCAATTCTTAGTATTGGGGCAGGCGTGGGCGCTGTAAAATTAGTATCTACGGCCGTAAATATGGTTAAGGACTCTGTTGAAGGAGCGATTAACCGTTTTGATACGTTGAATAAGTATCCTGTAGTTATGAAGGCTCTAGGTTACTCAACAGAAGATGTTGATCGGTCCATGAATAAACTATCTGATGGGATTGATGGATTGCCAACATCCCTCGATGAAATTGTAGCTAGTACGCAACAACTATCAATTTCAACTGGTAGCTTGAGTAAAGGGACTGACACAGCTATTGCATTAAATGATGCCTTTCTTGCTTCTGGAGCTTCAACTGCTGATGCGACTCGTGGTATGCAACAATATATTCAAATGCTCGGTAAGGGTGAAGTTGATATGCAGTCTTGGCGAACTTTACAAGAAACAATGCCAATAGCTATGGATAAAGTTGCTAAGTCTTTCAAAGAACAAGGTGTAAACTCAGTTAACCAATTATATGATGCCTTAAAAGAAGGAGATATTACATTTAATGAGTTCAATAATCGTTTGATTGAGTTGGACAAAGGCGTAGGTGGTTTTGCGGATTTAGCCAAGAAAAACTCAAAAGGTATCAAAACCTCATGGGCAAATATTAAAACAGCCACCGTTAAAGGTGTAACTACAGTTATTAATTCATTTGATGAATTATCCAAAGCAGTGACAGGAAAAAATATTGCCGAAAACTTAGACTCTTTAAAAAATGTAGTTAATATAACTTTTAAGGCAATTGATGCAGCGATTCAATCAACTATTCCGTTGATGAAACTATTCGGAAAAGCTATTACGTCGATAGGTACAGCCTTAACACCATTATTACCAACAATTGCCAGTTTTGCTGCCACCTTTACAGCGTTGAAAGTAATTCAGCAAGTGACAGGCTATATAAAACAATCTGAATTGGCAATCAAAGCTTATACAACCGCAATAAGTTTATACAATGGAATATCAAAACTGGCTACGTTGTCTACCACAGCACTCGGAAGAGCATGGATGTTAAACTTGGCTGCCGATAAAGCCAATTCTGCAGCAATAGCAATAAAAACTGGTCTTTTAGTGGCGCAAAATACAATCGTTGGTGTTTTGACGGGAACAATTAGTTTAGCTACAGTAGCTACAACTGTTTTTAGTACCGCTATGAAATTGTTGATGGGTCCTATTGGTTGGGTAACAGCTGCAATAGGAGGACTAGTAGCTGTAGGGGTAAACTTGTGGAAATGGTTAAATAAGGAAACTGAATCAACTAAGGCAGTTAAAAAAGAACAAGAAAACCTTATGAAAACCACAGATGACTTGATTAAAAAGAATCAAGAACATACCCAATCACGAAAAGATGAAGCTATTGAATTGGATAATACTAAAGAAAAATTCCAATCTATGATTTCTGAAATGGAAATGCTCTCTGCTAAAGAAAAATTAAGCAACAGCGAGAAAAAACGTATGGTGGAAATTGTTGAGGAATTGAACGGTAAAATGACAGGTTTAAACTTAGTTTATGACGATCAAAAAAATATTTTATCTGAAATGCCTGGAACAATTCAACAACAAGTTGATGCCTATAATGCTTTAGATGAAGCTTCTCAAGCTCAAGAAAACATTAATCAAATGTTAAAAGAACGAAATGATAATGAAGCGAAGCTGATGGAAATCAATGCCGCTAGAGAAAAATGGAATCAGACATTAAAAGAATCTGGCGGGAATACAAAAGAAGCTCGTGAAAATATTGAAAAGTTGGGCGAGCAAGAGCAAGTGTTGAAGGGCGTTCAACAGGAATTAACGAATGAAATTATAAATACAGCTAATGCCCATGAACAATCAATGCAGCGTGCAAGCCAAGCTGTGGAAAATGGTGTGTTAAATCAAACAGTTTCATACAATGCTTTAAGTGGTAAGACGAAAGAAACAATGGATGCAATGCGTTCAGAATATTCATCACTTGAAGAAAAAGTAGGGAGCGCCTTTGATGTTATCCAGCAAAAACAAGCTATTTCAGTTGATCAAATGGCTGAAAATTTACAAAAAAATCAAGAAGCTGTTAGCCAATGGAGCACTAACATTGCTGCGTTAGCACAGCGAGGGGTAGATGAAGGGCTTTTAGAGCAACTAAGGAAAATGGGTCCTGAAGGTGCTGCTCAAGCGGCAGAATTAGTAAATTCTTCAGACGAACAATTACAACGCTTGAATGATGTCTATCGTAATACTGGTGAAACTTCTATGAATGCGATGAAAGAAGGCTATCAGTTAGGTAAAAATGGTGTAAATGAGGAAATAGCAAGCTTAATTCCAACGCAAAAAGATACATTAATGACACAGATTAAGAGCACCGATTTTAATAGCGTTGGTCTAAGTGTAACCGAAAACTTTAAAGCAGGCATTGAGAACGGGCGTACAGCAGTCGAAGAAATGACCAAAGGAATTGTTCCTAAAGTCGGGGAAGACATGAAAGGGGAAGTCCAAAAAGCTGATTTCAGAGGTATTGGTAAGTCCATTCCTCAAGGATTAGAAAAAGGTGTTGACGACGGTAAAGGAGTTCCTGTAAAAACATCTAATCAAATGATTGATGATGTTGTTTCTGGTGCCAGAAAAGGTTTAGATTCTCACTCTCCTTCTCGTGTATTTCACTCAATTGGTGAAGATGTTGATTCTGGATTATCAAACGGTATAGAACAAAACGCAATGAATCCAGTAAGAGCAGTTGAGTCTATTGTTGATAAAATAATTTCTGCAATGGATAAATTGCCATCAGAAATGAATTCTATCGGAGCAAATGCAATTGATGGATTGACTAATGGTATTAATGCCAATGCTAATAGTGCTTTAGCTGCAGCAAGAGGTGTGGCAGATCAAATTGTAAGCACAATGAAAAGTGCTATGGATATTCATTCTCCATCACGTGTAATGCGTGATGAAGTAGGTAAAATGATTCCAGCAGGAGTAGCGGTTGGTATTGATAAATATTCAAACTTTGTAGAAAAATCTATGCAACGGCTAAGTGAAAAGGTAGCCATGCCAGCGCTGGATAATTTAAATTCAAATCTGTCATTTAGTGGAGGATCACAAAGCTTAGCGTTTGCTGGAGATGTATCTTCAAAATTCACTGTAGAGGTACCTGTTATTTTCGATAGTTCAGAAGTTGCAAGGGTTATTGCTAAACCAATGAGTAAAGAATTGCAGAATCAACAAGATAAAAAGAATGTTTCTTTAGGAAGGAGGCGCTAAATGTTATACAACTTTATTGATGTAAATGAACAACAAACAAAAGCCTCTTTGCCTTCGGAAGCCATGAATTTTAAGGGTTCCTTTTTAGAAGATTTAGTTCCGGGTTATAGAACATTATCTGTTGTTGGAAGAGAGTTAGCTCCTACTGAGATACAAAGCTACCAGTTGGGAATTCGTGATGGAATGCGACATGTTTATGCTCGTATTCCGGAAAGAGAATTAACGGTTAAATTCAAAGTTGAGGCTAACTCTAACGAAGCGTTTAGGGATTCTTTTAACAGATTAAACGTTGCTTTGTTCACAGAAAAAGATGTACAGATTTGGTTTAATGATGAACCAGAAATGCTTTGGTCGGGTAGTAAGTCAGACATTGATGCAGTTCCTGAGGGATTGAATCGAGTCGTTGGTACATTTACAATCTTGTTGAATAATCCATATAAATATACTCGAAGCGATGCTACTAGTGTTATGTGGGGTTCAACAGAAATAACGTTTCAGGCTAACTATCTTATGGGTAATACTGGATCAGGGGCTGTTGATTTACCGATTGTTATCGAAGGTGGGGCTTATTGGGGTTCTACCATGATTACTTTTCAAAACCGTTCTTATCTGATGGGAGACAACGGTCAAGAGGTGAAGCCAATTGAAATATATCCAACTGTTGAAGGGTTAAAAGTAAAACCGATTATTACTATAAAAGGCACTGGTAGAGGCGTGTGGATAAAAACTAGAAGCGATACTATTGATATTGGTGATTTTGATAAGTCAGAAATAGTAATCGATACAGAACAGTTTAATATTACGAAAAATGGGAAGCCAATGATTCGTCCTATGAACGATTTTTATATTTATCCAAATGAGCCACTATACATCCAAGCGAAAGATAGTACTTTTAATCTAACTATTCGATATCCAAATCGTTTCTTATAGGAGGTGTTGCTAAAATATGTTGATGGCAATGGATTTAAAAAGAGAATACACGGCAGTTTTAGATAACGCTTATAATGTTGGATATGAAAAAATTGAAAACCAAATAGGTAATCTAGAATTTTCAATGCCGTTGGATGATCCTAAAAATGAATTTTTGCAAGAAATGTTATGGGTTGAACTAACAGATAATGAAAATGAATATATAGGATTATACCGTGTTATGCCTTCAACGGTTCGCAAAGATGCTAGTAACAATTCAATCACGTATACGGCAAATGAAGCCCTGTGTACTTTGCTAGACACAGTTCTTTTTGGTTATCATGAACTAGTGAATCAAAAAACGGTTGATGTTATTAACTATCTTTTGAATAAACAAAGGACAAAACACTGGGTTTTAAAAAAATGTGAATTCACTCGGTATTTTAGTTATGCATGGGAAAATGAAAATGGTCTCGCTGATGCCTTGTTTAGTATTCCTCAAGCATTTGATGAAGACTACATGTGGCAATGGAATACCAAAGTTTATCCATTCGAATTATCTTTAGTGAAGCCACCAAAACAACCTGTTGCTCGTATTCAAGAAGGATATAACATGCAAGGGTTTGAGATTGAAAGAGATCCTAACAATTTAGTTAATCGAGTTTATCCTTTAGGTGCTGGTGAAGGAGTCAATCAGATAAATATTAAATCAGTAAATAAAAATATTCCTTATGTAGAAGATGCAAAGTCTATAAAAGAACATGGTTTAGTTGAATATGTTTGGGTAGACCAACGATTCACAGTTCCACAAGCTTTAAAAGACAATGCAATCAACATGTTAAAAAAATGGGCACAGCCTAAAATTTCTTGGGATGTGACTGCGGCTGATTTATTGAAATTAACAGATGAACCTTTAAGCATTGATAAGTTGAGACAAGGAACTGTGATTATGATCAACACAGATGACTTTGGAAGTATAAATTTGCGTATAAAAAAAGAGACAAAACAGGATGTGTTCGGCGCCCCACAAGATATTCAGCTAGAGCTTGGTAATTTATCTGACGATTTTACTACAACAATGTCTGATTTGAAACGTAAACAGGAAATAAATGAGACATACTCGCAAGGTGCAACGAATATTTTGAACTACAGTTATCAAGATAACTGCGAAAAGGCATACCCAGCAGAAATTGAATTCTTCTTAGATGATGATGTTTTTCATGTAAATACTGTGGAACTGACTTTTAAAACTAAGCGCTATCGTGGTTATACAAAAGCTGTAAAAGGCGGAGGAGCTACAGTAAAAAGTACGTCAGCTGGTGGAGCTTCAACACAAACGAGTTCAGCTGGTGGTGGAAGTGTCGTTTCAAGTTCAGCTGGAGGAGGCTATTCTAGCGGATCTACCACAGGTGGCGGAGGAGGTAGTATTCAATCTAGTTCTGTAAATGGACAAAGTTCTCAAACAAGTTCTGCTGGTGGAGATCATAATCACTTGGTTGCAACTAATAATGGTAGTACTGAATCAAGTGCGTTTTATCGAGAAATGGATGCGGGGTCAGGTATGAGATTTAGACTAATGTCGACTGCATCAACAGATTGGTATACGAAAACTAGTTCAGGTAATCATACTCATAATGTAACTACACCAGCGCATTCTCATACTGTAAATACGCCTAATCATAGTCACAATTTTAATATTTCTATACCAAACCATACTCACAGCATATCGGTTCCTAGCCATAGCCACCAAGTAAGAATACCGGCACATACACACCAAATTACTTTACCTGATCATAGCCATCCATTAGAATGGGGGATTTATGAGGCGCCAAGTAGCGCAACTAGTGTTGATATAGTTGTAGATGGTACCATCATTCCAGTTCATGATACTAGCCAACAAAGACTAAACATTGTTAATTACCTTAGGAAAACTAGTGGCGGTAAAATCTCTAGAGGTAATCATACAATCAAGATAATACCTAACAAACTTGCACGAATTGAAGCGCAAGTTATTTGTCGTGTCTTTATACAATCACAATTAGGAGGACAATTTTAAATGAGATTAACAGTAAAATTAATTAGCAAACAAGAAGAATTTATAATTAATGATGAATCAGGTAAAACGTTAGATGATTATTTTGCAGAACTGATTGATAATAGTTCGCCATTCATCAAGATAGGAAATCGTATTTTACAAAAAGCCACTATTGAATATATTAATGCAGAATAGGAAGTGATAAACATGGCTATCGAGCAAATTAAAGAAACCGACACACTGAATCAAGGTCGAATTAAAATTAATGCTATCTTGGATCAATCAAATGCTTCTGTAGAAAAAATAAAGGACTATCAGGATCAATTAACAACAGGGATTAATGACGCCAAAAAAATTGCAGATGATGCTGGAAAAGAAGCCGTAAATATTGCAGAACAAGCAGGGAATCAAGCGAATGAAACAGCAAACCAAGCTTTAACTAATTCTCAAACTGCTATAAATACTTCCAATCAAGCGGTATCTACAGCAAATAACAATAAACAAGAATTCGATGCGTTACGAAACGATTTTGACAAGCTTGTAGGTGAAGCAGGGGACAGTAATCCAGAAATCGTTCAAGCTCGAACTGATACGCAAGGAGTCACTCAGCCTACGTTAGCTACTCGGTTACAGGTTGACTTTAATGACCGCATGACAAAATCTGAAGGTGTATCGTTACTTTCTGGAACAACAAACGTAAAAATACCTATGGATTTCACTGGAAAAACAGCGGGTAATACGGCAACAAATGCAAATCAATATTTTACCGATGTAACAGCTAAAGTGCTAAAAAAACCAAAAGATACATGGAATGAGATTTCTCAATCTGATTACAACAAATTAGTAAGTCGTGACGATTCTGGCGTAAGCAGTGGTTCAACACAAAATGGTGTTATCCCACAACAGTTAGGTTTGTTTAACGCTTTGGAAGCTGCAAAAAAATTAATTCCTCAAAATTTTGAAGGATTAAGTCAAGAAGAAGCGGTGGCTTTATTAAAAGATAGCTTTGTGGCTTTTACTATTAGTGAAAGGGTTAAAGCCACTTCGCCTAACAACAAAACAATTAAAGTTTCCACTTATATTGAGTCAACTGACTCGTGGACCACTCAAATTCAAGAAAATGCTGGCGAATACAAAGATTTATCAGTACAAGTCACTGATAAAAATTTCATTACTAGCGAGGGTCTTATCTATCTAATTAGTTATACAGATCCATCAAATGGAGTGACAACAGCTAACTTGGATGTAGACTATTCAGCTATTCAATTAGAAATTAGTATTAATGCACAAGATGTTTTAGCAAAAAGTGGGTTTGTAAAAGGGGAACAATTAAAGGCGCATACGGAAAATCAAGAAAATCCACATAAAGTCACAGCAAATCAAGTTGGATTAGGTAATGTGAAAAATTATAGTTTCGCTTTAGATAGCGAAGCAGTTGCAGGGACATCAACGAGTAAATATATGCATCCTAAAAATGTTTCAGAAGCTATTAGTGGACAAGCGGTGACACAAACTGGAGATCAAGAAATATCTGGAATAAAGGATTTTAAAGATGGTATTAAAATTATAGGTAAAGAACCAGTTTTGACAAATTCGACAGTTGATTATGCAATGGTAGATAAGGATAACAACGCTTCTGTGATGTCAGCTGGTTCTCTAAAATTATACCGACGGGGAGATCTAGTATATCTCACAGGCTCATTCCAATTATCAGCTTTAAAGGATAATCAAGCGGTGTGGTTCAACATTCCGGCATGGGCATACCCGATTGAACCCGTTAGAATGTATGGGAGAACGAGTGGCGATAAAATGTGCTTAATTTACATGAACCCAGCAGATAATGCAAATATCGTGTGCGTTGATAGTGTTTCAAAAGGAACCTGGATTACTATTTCAAGTTGTTGGATGGCTAAAAACCCATACTAATATGGAGATACATTGTTAAATTATTTAATTGAAAAAATTGTGGAGAACCGTCTAGCAAAAGCTAGGCGGTTTTTATTATTGGAAGGTGGAAAATATGGTGATTATTGATAATCAAGCGTTGATACTAGAATTCAAGAATATGATTTCTAACGGTTTTATTCAGGTGTTTGTCTGGATTGTGTTAGGGGATATCTTAACAGGATTATGTAAAGGTATTTTCATTAAGGAAGGAAATAGCACAAAAGGATTGCTAGGATTAGTAAAACATTTATTAGTGGTCTGCTTAATAAGCGTTGCTTATCCATACTTGAAAATCATGGGTCTAGAATCAATCGCTACTGGATTTGTCTTATTTTATATAGCAGTGTATGGCATTTCCATTATTGAAAACTTAGGGCAGTTAGGCGTTCCCTTTCCTTCATGGGTTAAGGAGCATTTAAGTAAATTAAAAGATGAAAATGATAAAGGTGGTGAACCTAAAGATGGTGCAAGTGAATAATCAATCTGTTTGCGGTGGGATTGCCGGGAGACGTCCCAATACAACGCCAAAAGGTGTTGTCATTCATAATGATGCCGGAAGTATTTATGCTACAGCTGCACAATATGTCAATGCCTTGGCTGTAATGTCTCCTACACAACTGGCGAATGGTTTTGCTCATTATTATATTGATCGAAATACAATTGCACGTGTAGAAGATACATTCAATGCAGCATGGCACACAGCGAATCCAGAGGGGAATTTGAACTATGTTGGCTATGAAGTATGTCAATCAATGGGTGCTAGCGATGCCGATTTCTTAGCGAATGAACAAATGACATTTAAACAAGTTGCTGAAGATATGAAGTTTTGGGGAATGTACCCTAATAGAGATACTGTAAGATTACACAAAGAATTTGTTCCTACGGCATGTCCTCACCGTTCCTGGGAATTGCATGGAAAAGAAACAAATGCCGTAAAAGACTATTTTATTAGCCAAATAAAAAAATATATGGGCAATCCAAACGAAGGCAATGGCGATTCAAATAATAACAATCAAAATAATATAAAAGGTGGAGAAACGACTATGCAATGTTTATACGAAAGACCAATTAATTCAAAAACAGGTAAACTAGAATGGAATGGAGATGCTTGGACGGTAATGTTTTGCAACGGAGTTAACACAAGACGTGTGTCTCATCCAGATGAAATGAAAGTCATTGAGGACCTATACAAGAGAAACAATGGAAAAGATATTCCTTTCTACGGACAAGATAAATGGAACAAAAACGCTCCTTGGTATAATCGCTTAGAAGCTATGTTTCCAGTAGTGAAATAAAGTATAGTAAAATATTTATAGGTAGTGTAAAATAATAACACACTTATTAAATTTCACTTGAGTCGCCTTTCTAAGGTGGCTCTTTTTAGGACCATTAGCTCAGTTGGTTAGAGCAAACGGCTCATAACCGTTCGGTCACAGGTTCGAGTCCTGTATGGTCCACTTAAAAAATAAAAAAAGAAACCCCAACACTGTTGAAACTATAAAACATTGTGCGGGTTTCTTTTATTTAGGTTTATAAAGTGAGAGGGTGTAATGATGGAACAAGAAAGAAAATTGATAGAGCTTGAGAATAAAATAAAAAAATTAGAATTTCAACAAAATATTTTAGTCAATGTGGTACTCAGCAAAAAACAACCTTGGGCAGAAAAAGCTTTATCAAATGCTAAAGATAAAGGGTTAATTGAGATGCCATATATGGGCATTAACAGTGAGGGATCTTATGATTTTTACAGAATTATAGATTTGTTAGATAAATTAGGCTTACTCTAATAGAGATTTAAAAGCGTTTATAATGTCATTTGTTGAGTTTATTCTTGTATCTAATGCTAGTCGGTTTGATAAAGAAGGACTTTTCTTATCAATTTCATCTTTTGTAATATTATGCCAAAGTGGGAGAATCATTTGTCTACCAGTAGCACTTTCTTTATTTAATATTCCGTCCAATTCATAGTTTGTCCAGAACTTTTCAATATATTTGGAGGAAAGTACTACCAAGCCAAACTTCGAATTTGAAAGGCCTGCATCAATGGATTGACGTATAGATTGTCCCCAAGCAATATCACTTTTATCTCTCCAGATTGAAAAGCCTTCATTAGTGAATGCTTGGGTCAATTTATCTACGTATTCTGAATCATCAGATGCATATGAAATGAAAAGATCATAAGTTTTATTAACTAATGAAGGATCGTTTGGTAGTTCGGATTGTACATTTTGTAATGCTGCAGTCTGGGTTTCTTTTATCTTCATTATCTGAGTGTCGTAAGTTTTTTTTAGATTCTTTTGGAACTGTGTATTTTCTATAGTACGCTGTTTACTTAGCTTTACTTGAATATCACCTAATTCTTTTCTTTTTTTTGCTAACTTAGAAGAAATAGTAGCTGATTTTTCTTTAGATGCTAAAGATTTTTTAGTTTCTGATTCTTTGATTCTGCTTTGAGATCTTATGGTGGATATTGACTTAGAACTTTCTATTTTTTTAGAACTATCAGCTATCTTTTTCTCTGAATTAGCTATTTTCTTTTGTTCTCGAGCATAGTCTCCTTCAAGTTTTGTTATATCTGATAATAGAGACTTTTCTTTTTGTTGTAAACTATTGATTGACAAATCTGGTCCTCCTTTAAAATATATAATTAATATTGGTTTAATTATACCATTCTATAGGTAAGAACAGTAATATGACCAAATTTAAATATCTTTTTATGCACTAATCAAAGTTTTCCTTACAAGCATTTTTTCAATTACAAGTTGATTTCTTTTATTCAAATGACCATAGACAGCTAGTTCAGATTTTTCGGGTAGCATTAGTAACATATTTGCTAATTCGTATTTGGAGACGATACAGTTTATAGTTTCGTCCTGTGTTACTAATGAGAATCGAACTAGCATTTTTGGGTACATACTTAACATTCTAATCTTTTCAACTACTCCTACATAATTAGTTTTCATAATATCGGCCTCCTAGTAATACAATTATACCGAATGCATGTTCGTATTGTCTATAGGTTTGTATAAATGTAATATTTTAGGTATATGATTTTGTTTATTAGTATTGCTCATCCACGCGAAATTTTTCGGGAAGCGGTTAAATATTCTTCTGCTCGCATACTATTAGCTCATAATCATCCATCTGGCAATCCGACACCGTCTCCACAAGATATCCAATTTACCAAACGAATGGAAGAATGTGGCGAAATGATGGGGATTCAATTGTTGGATCATATTATTGTTGGTGATAGCGGATACATTAGTTTGAGAGAAGAGAATTTTTTTGCTTCAGAATGAGGACAATTCTTGCAAAAATATTTTATCACGTGTAAAATGAAAGGGTAATCTTGTTTGGAATTATGTAGACTTTTTAAATTTTTTTAAATATTCTATTGGAAGCGAGCAAAGTTACGACTATTTATGTGCAAATGCACGAGGAGGAACAAAAGAATGGAACAAGGAACAGTAAAATGGTTTAACGCAGAAAAAGGTTTTGGGTTTATCTCACGCGAAGACGGAAGCGACGTATTCGTACACTTCTCAGCTATCCAAGGTGATGGTTTCAAAACTTTAGAAGAAGGTCAAGCAGTGACTTTTGATGTTGAAGATTCAGACCGTGGCCCTCAAGCAGTTAACGTAGAAAAAAACTAATAAAAAATAATCCAAAAACACCTAACATGCGTTAGGTGTTTTTTTGTTAGAAAAAATAGAGAAGAAAAATGGACAAGCATTTTTCTTCTCTATTAAATGAGAGCTTTATTGATCACTAACTGTGGCAGTCATAATCATTGGCAGAATCATTGGATGACGTTCTGTTTGTTCAAACAAGAAAGGCTGTAAAGCGGTCGTCATGGCTTCGCCTAATTTTGCTTCGGTACAGTTTTTATCTTTCATTGCTTCACGTAGAGCATTGAATAAAAGACGTTGGCCTTCATGAATCATATCACCAGACTCACGCATGTAGACAAAACCACGGGAAAGAATGTCTGGACCAGCCATAATTTCTTTATTTTTAATATCAACCGTTGCTACCGCTAAAACTAAACCTTCTTCAGATAAGATACGACGATCCCGTAAAACAACATTCCCGATATCGCCGACACCATTTCCATCAACGTACACGTCGTTAGCGTTGAAGTGACCAGCAGGACGTGCGCTATCAGCCGTTAAAGCTAAGACATCGCCGTTGCCCATGATAAAGCAATTTTCTTCAGGAACCCCTGTATCTTGAGCGAGCGAAGCATGGATTTTTAACATTCTAAATTCACCATGAACAGGCATGAAATATTTAGGCTTCATCAAGCGAAGCATTAATTTTTGCTCTTCTTGTCCACCGTGACCAGAAGTATGGATATTATTGATTTTTCCGTGGATAACTTCTGCACCGGCTTCAGATAATAAGTTGATTAAACGGTTAACGCTTGTCGTATTCCCAGGAATTGGTGAACTTGAGAAAACAACTGTATCGCCTGGTTGAATACTAATTTGGCGATGTGTACCGTTAGCAATCCGACTAAGCGCGGCCATAGGTTCTCCTTGAGAGCCAGTACATAAAATCATTGTTTCATTTGCTGGCAATTGATTCAGTTCCGCCGCATCGACAAACGTTCCTTTTGGCACTTTGATGTAGCCTAAGCGTTCGCCATTGACAATGGCATTTTCCATGCTACGACCAAAAACAGCAATTTTGCGACCGGTTTTCACGGCTGCATCAGCAGCTTGTTGTAAACGGAAAATGTTTGAAGCAAAACTGGCAAAGATAATCCGACCATCAATTTTTTCAAAGATTTTTAAAATAGAGGTCCCAATTGTTTTTTCGGATTTTGTAAAGGTGGGTATTTCAGCATTGGTACTGTCTGAAAGAAGACAAAGGACGCCTTCTTCACCTAATTTCGCCATTCTGTGTAAGTTGGCTGGCTCGCCAACGGGTGTAAAGTCAAACTTAAAGTCACCTGTTGCGACAATGTTACCAGAAGGCGTTTTAACCACAACGCCCAAGGCATCAGGAATACTGTGAGTCGTCCGGAAAAAGCTAATCGCTGTTTTTCTAAAACGAATCACCGTATCTTCATTAATTTCGTGTAATTCTGCTTCTCGCAATAAACCATGTTCATCTAGTTTGTTGGTAATTAAAGCCAAGGCTAGTGGTCCCGCATAGATTGGGATATTCGCTTGACGTAAAAGATAAGGAACGCCACCAATATGGTCTTCATGACCGTGGGTAATAACGAGTGCTTTGACTTTATGCAAATTTTGAACGATGTAGCTATAATCTGGAATCACGTAGTCAATCCCAAGTAAATCATCTTCTGGGAATTTGATCCCAGCATCAATAATGATAATTTCATCTTGGAATTGTACCCCATATGTGTTTTTTCCAATTTCGCCTAAACCACCGATTGCAAAAACGCCAGTTTCGTTATTTTTTATGTTTACTTTCATGTTAAAACTCCGTTAGAGTGAAGTCCGCATGTTCTTGCTCGTAAGCAAGATGTTTTTCGTCTAATAATTGAACGTATTCAATATTGTATGGGGTATTTTCTTCAACTAATTGGCGCACGATTACATCGCTATCGGCTTCCATGTAAAGAGATTTTGTGTCTTCTCTTTTTGGGTTTCTGATTTTTGTTTCTTGATAGTATACTTTGTAAATCATCGATTCATTTCTCCTTCAGCTACTAATAGTAGCAATTTATAGTTTTTTTCATTTTAAGACAGAAAATTAAACACAACAAAACGAGGTGCTGATCACCTAAAAAAGAATGCTCATCAAAAACATCTGTTAATGATGAAATGAAGCCTCGACTTTGCTTCATTCTGGGTATTTGATTTTATGTGTTCTTTTTTCAACCGTCCCGTGTGTTGTGAATAACAACAATTAAGCTTATTTTATCATAGAATGATAAGGAAGTATAGAAACACTCACTGGACTTTTAAAAAAAACAAACTTCTTGTTTCACCTTATTCTTGATCAAGTTCGAGTGCCTTTTTTTTAGGACGCCAATACCAACTTAAGCCGATCACGTGGGCTAAATAAACAATCGCTAAAGTCGTAGTCATCAACGTATTTCGGACAATTAAACACGGAATGGCAAATAAAAGAAACATGGAAATAAATAGTTTCCATTTACCTTTACGAGTAATTTTTTTCTCAAAGAAGGCTTCTTGGATATATTTTTGATAATAAGAAGAAGCTAAAAATTTGTTATAAAGTTTATCTGAACTACGCATCCAAAAAAAGGCCGTTAATAAATAAAAACCAGTGGTGGGTAAAAGCGGCAAAAAGATTCCTAACGTGCCTAAAGCAAACGTACAGGAACCGAGAAAAATGAAGAATAATTTTTTCATTCAAAGGGTCCTTTCAGTTTTTCCCAATTATGGCACAATCAAAAGGAAGTAGCAATTTTAATCGTATAAGTAAATCATTAAAATTATCTATTTTTTAGAAAATCTAAAAGAGAAAGGATAGAAAGAGAAAGGCTGTTTTTTCTAGCCAGACAGCTTGTATTACCGATTTCTTTTTGATACAGTGGGAGTACTAGAAAATTTAAAGTAAGATAAGAAGGAGATGATTAATTGAAGTTAATGTGGCGTTACACAATGCGTTATAAGAAATTACTTTTCGCTGATTTTATTTGTGTGTTTGGTTTTATTTTGATTGAATTAGGCTTGCCGACCATTTTAGCACGAATGATTGACAAAGGAATTATTCCTAGAGATATGGACTATATTTATCAGCAAGGGATTTGGATGGTTGTAATTACGATTATTGGTGTCGCAATGAATATTTTGCTGGGGTACTTTGGTGCCAGAATTACAACAAACATTGTTCGTGATATTCGTGATGATTTATTTGAAAAGATTCAAACTTTCTCACATAGTGAATATGAAAGTATTGGGGTTTCTTCCTTAATTACGCGAACTACCAATGATGCATACCAAATTATGCTCTTCATGGGAAATATTTTACGTCTTGGCTTTATGACGCCAGTGATGTTTATTGCCAGTCTTTACATGGTGATGCGAACGAGTCCGTCGTTAGGAATGTACGTTTTAGGTGCCTTGCCTTTTCTGCTGCTAGCAGTTGTCGGGATTGCTCGTTTGTCAGAACCGTTATCTAAAAAGCAACAAAAGAACTTAGATGGAATCAATGGGATTTTAAGAGAAAATCTTTCTGGATTGCGGGTAATACGCGCATTTGTTAATGAAAAATTTGAAGAATCTCGTTTTAATAAAGTCAATGAAACTTACACTAAAAGTTCAAAAAGTTTGTTTCGTTTAATGGCAGCAGCCCAACCAGGCTTCTTTTTCTTATTTAATATTGTGATGGTCTTAATCATTTGGAGCGGGACTGTTCAAATCAGCCATGGGGATTTAGAAGTTGGGAATTTAATTGCTTTTATTGAATATATTTTCCATGCGCTGTTCTCGTTTATGTTATTTGCCAGTGTCTTTATGATGTATCCGCGGGCTGCGGTTTCGGCTTCACGGATTCAAGAAGCCTTAGACATGGAACCAGCTATTCGTGAAGAAGAAGGCGTAACAGAAACAGCTACTAAAGGCTATCTAGAGTTTAAAAATGTAACCTTTGCCTATCCTGGACATGCGGAAAGCCCAGTCATCCGCAATGTAAGTTTTAAGGCGTCACCTGGTGAAACAGTGGCCTTCATTGGGAGCACAGGTAGTGGGAAATCAACATTAATTCAATTGATTCCACGGTTTTATGATGTATCAGAAGGTGAAATTTTAATCGATGGAGTGAACGTAAAAGATTACCAACTTAGTGCATTACGCAATAAGATTGGCTATATTCCACAAAAAGCGTTACTTTTTACTGGTACAATTGCTGATAATCTTCGCTACGGTAAGGAAGATGCGACGTTAGAAGAAATGGAACGAGCAATTGACATTGCTCAAGCTACAGAATTTGTTTCACAAAAACCGCAAGGCTATGATGAACCTCTTTCAGAAGGTGGCACGAACTTTTCTGGTGGTCAAAAACAACGTTTAGCTATCGCACGGGCGATTATTCGCAATCCGGAAATTTATATATTTGATGATAGTTTTTCTGCGTTAGATTATCAAACAGATGCAAATTTACGAGCGCGTCTGAAAAAAGAGACAACAGAATCTACTGTTTTAATTGTGGCACAACGTGTTGGAACAATTATGCATGCGGACCGCATTGTTGTTTTAAACGAAGGCGACGTGGTCGGAATTGGCACACATCGTGAATTACTTGAGACTTGTCCAATTTACTATGATATTGCGGCTTCTCAATTGTCAGAGGAGGAATTAGCATGAAACACGCCTTTTCTTCTATGAAACGAATCGGTCGCTATATTAAACCGTACCGAGTGACGTTTTATTTAGTTATTTTATTTACAATATTAACCGTTGCCTTTAATGCAGCGTTACCTTATTTAACTGGATTACCAACGACAGAAATTAGCCGTAATATTGCGGCCGGTGAATCAATCAATTTTGATTATGTAATCCAATGTTTAATTTGGATTTTAGTTGTGGGAACAGGTTATTGTGTGGCACAATTTTTGTCAGGCTTTTTAATGACGAATGTCGTTCAACAATCCATGCGCGATTTACGTCGCGATATTGAAGAAAAAATCAATCGTTTGCCAGTTTCTTATTTTGATAAGAACCAACAAGGAAATATTTTGTCACGGGTGACGAACGATGTGGATGCTGTCAGCAATGCGATGCAACAAAGTTTTATTAATATTGTTTCGGCAGTCTTAGGGATTGTGATGGCGGTAGTGATGATGTTCTTGATCAATCCGCTGATGGCGATTTTTTCAGTGATTATGATTCCGTTGTCTCTGATTATTTCCAGAACAATTGTTAAAATCTCCCAGAAATATTTCCAAGGAATGCAAAATTCTTTAGGAGACTTAAATGGTTATGTTCAAGAAAATATGACTGGGTTCAGTGTCTTAAAACTATATGGCCGGGAAAAAGAAACTCTTGAAGGTTTTAAACAAGTCAATCACCGTTTAAATGGTTTTGGCTTCAAAGCATCCTTTATCTCAGGATTAATGTTGCCATTGGTTCAAATGACTGCTTATGGGACCTATATCGGGGTAGCTGTCCTTGGTAGTTACTATGTGGTTGCTGGTGTGATCGTAGTGGGGCAATTACAAGCGTTTATTCAATATATTTGGCAAATTAGCCAACCAATGGGGAATATTACGCAGTTGTCTGCAGCTTTACAAAGCGCTTCAGCTTCGACCATGCGGATTTTTGAAATCCTAGATGAACCAGAAGAAGAACTTAACGAACAAGATGTTCCTTTGCCAGAACCTATTTTAGGCTCTGTTGAATTTGAAAATGTCAGCTTTAGTTATGACCCAGAAAAACCGTTAATTCGTAATTTGAACTTTAAAGTTGATGCGGGCCAAATGGTTGCGATTGTGGGACCAACTGGCGCTGGGAAAACAACCTTAATCAACTTACTGATGCGTTTTTATGATGTAACAGAAGGCGCCATTAAAATTGATGGTATTGACACGAAAAAAATGAACCGTAGTGATGTCCGTTCTGTATTTGGAATGGTATTGCAAGATGCTTGGTTGTATAAAGGTACCATTGCAGATAATATTCGTTTTGGGAAGTTGGATGCCACGGATTATGAAGTTGTGGATGCAGCGAAAACGGCCAATGTGGATCACTTCATTCGGACAATGCCAGATGGGTATGAAATGGAAATCAATTCTGAGGGAGATAACGTTTCCCTTGGTCAAAAACAATTGTTGACCATTGCCCGAGCGGTAATTTCTGATCCAAAAATTTTGATTTTAGATGAGGCGACTAGTTCAGTCGATACACGCTTGGAAGCCTTAATTCAAAAAGCAATGGATCGTGTTATGGAAGGACGAACGAGTTTCGTTATTGCCCACCGCCTATCAACTATTCGTGAAGCTGATTTAATTCTTGTTATGAAACAAGGAGAAATCATTGAAAAAGGTACGCATCATGAGTTGCTGGAACAAGGTGGCTTCTATGAAAAACTATACAATAGTCAATTTGCTGAAGAAGGCGACTATGAGGAATAAAAAGAGGTCGGGACAGAAGCGTTTAACTCCGAGAAATAAGAAGGAATTTCCGAA
>OJVE01000048.1_pt1 | contig 68211 bp, 47 predicted proteins | sample 1600081 | NCBI WGS metagenome assembly OJVE01 (sample SAMN04436789, study PRJEB24849) | human gut metagenome | biome: human gut; feature: NICU; material: stool | host: Homo sapiens | place: USA: Saint Louis, MO | collected 2011-04-13 | reverse complement strand
GTGGCGTCCTCGACCGCCCACGCTGAATTTGTTAACAACCCTAACGGTATTGACAAGGCCACTGTGGCGGCGAAAGCCACGATGCGGCCACCAAGTCTGCGAACTGCCATAAACGTTCCTTCTTCATTGAATCCACGAGCGCCTGCCGCGCCGCTCTGTTGCTGTTAGTGTATACGCACCAATGCGATATCCACACGGTGATCATGAGAATGATATCTCATTACCTGTATTTCATGTAAATGCCATTAACAAAAACGGCGTGTCGCCATCGCCAATCCTGTATCCCCCATACAGGGCCGGAAAAACCGCAACGCAACGCATGCCGGCAACGAAAGGGCGCCATTACCACGTACCTTCAAGAAACGCAAGACACAATGTCCATATTGGGCCATAGCGTTGAAGGGCACAATGCAGGGGAACCCGCAGCAGTACGCGAGTTGAGAAAGGCCACACGCCTGACCCTTTGAACCTGTTGGTCAAGACCATCGTAGGGAGCAATGATTATGAGCGAGGAATCGCCGAACACGCGGATATCGCCGCAAACACAGCCATCACTGCACGAGCAGATAGCGGACGCGGTGCGCACGGTACGCGAGACTACGCCGCTGGCACAGTCCTTCACCAATTTCGTCACCATCAACCTTGTCGCCAACGCGCAGCTCGCCGCCGGCGGCGCGGCGGCCATGAGCTTCCTGCCGGACGACATCATCGACACCGCCACGATCAGCGGCGCCGACTACATCAACGTCGGCACCCTGCTGCCGTTCTACAAGGACGCGCTGCCGCAAGTGGCGAGGGCGTTCCACAACACCGGCCATCCCTGGGTGCTTGACCCCGTCGCCGCCGGCATTGGAGAGACCAGAACCGCCATATTGCAGTCATTCAAGCGCTATCCGCCGACCGTGATCCGAGGCAACGCCTCGGAGATCATCGCGCTCGACGCCATGTGGGGGCTGAACGAGGAATCCGCGACCGCTACCGCATCCAAGCCCGCCGGCGTGGAATCCGTCGACGACGTGGAATCCGCCATCGCACCGGCGCAGCGGCTCGCACGGTTCATGGCGAGGCACGGCGCCAACGGCACGGCGGCGGTGGCCGTCTCCGGTGCGACGGACATGGTGACCGACGGCGAACACGTGTACCGGCTGGCGGGTGGCAGCGCCATGATGACGAAAATCACCGGCGCCGGATGCTCGCTCGGCGGCGTCACCGCCGTGTATCTCGCCGTCGCGCAGCCGCTGATCGCCGCGCTCGCCGCCACATCGCTGTACAACACGGCCGGCGAGATAGCCGAGAAACGAAGCAACGGCCCCGGTTCGTTCCAGGTGGCGCTGCTGGACGCGCTGTGGAACGTTACCGCCGAGGAGGTGGCAGACCGCGCGATCGACATGCGATAGCCGCCCCTCCCGGTGCTCCCGATGAGTGGCGCCGGCATCATATTCTTCCAATAGGCATCATATTCTTCCAATAACACAATTAAAGGAACAACAGATGAGCAATGAATACCCATTCGCGTCCATGCGCGATTCGTTCGACCTGAGCGCGTACTTCGTGGTCGGCCCCCAGGACTGCAAGGACCGGCCGCTGACCGAGGTGATCGATCAGGCCTTGCATGGCGGCGCCACCTTCATTCAATTGCGAGCCAAGGGCGCCGACGCCTCTGAGCTGACCGAGATGGCCCGCGACATCGCGCAGATCATCGAGGACAACGAGAAGTCCGACTCCGTGGCCTTCGTGATCGACGACCGCGCCGACGTGGTGTGGCAGGCCCGCCGCAAGGGCATCAAGGTCGACGGCGTGCACATCGGCCAGAGCGATATGGAGCCGCGCGAGGCCCGCGCCCTGCTGGGCGACGAAGCGATCGTGGGACTGTCGGCTGAGACCGAGTCCCTGGTCCGACTCATCAATGAGCTGCCCGACGGCTGCATCGACTACATCGGCGCCGGACCTCTGCACGTCTCCTCCACCAAGCCGGAAGCCTCGGTGGGCGGCAACGACGGCTCCGGCAAGACCCTGGATGCCGCGCAGATCAACACGATCTGCTCCGCCAGCGAGTTCCCGGTCGTCGTCGGCGGCGGCGTGACCGCGGCTGACATGGCCATGCTGGCCGGCACGAAGGCCGCCGGCTGGTTCGCGGTCTCCGCCATCGCGGGCGCCGAAGACCCCGAGGCCGCCACCCGCGAGATGGTCTCCGGCTGGAAGGCCGTGCGCGCAGATGAGCGCCACGGATACGCCCCGCGCATCGTGACCCACACCCCCGCCACCGACACGCAGGCCGCGCAGGAAGGCAGCGCCGCCGCCGGGGCCGAGGCCACCGAAAAGAAGTTCACCAACGCCAAGGACGCCAAGGACGCGCAGAAGCTCGCCAAGCAGCAGCGCGTCGACATCGCCGCCCGTGGGTCCAAGCAGCGCGACAAGGCGCACATCCGCAAGACCAAGTCTGTGCCGTTCTCCTACGAGTACGGCTCCTACGACCTTGAGGTACCCTACACTGAGATCAAGCTCTCCGACACCCCCGGGGTGGGCCCGAACGCCCCGTTCCACGACTACAACACCGAAGGCCCCAAGTGCGACCCGAAGGAGGGCCTGAAGCCCCTGCGCCTCGACTGGATCCGCGACCGCGGCGACATCGAGGACTACGAGGGCCGCCGCCGCAACCTGCAGGACGACGGCAAGCGCGCCATCAAGCGCGGCCGCGCCACCAAGGAATGGCGTGGACGCACGCACCAGCCGATGCGCGCCAAGGACCACCCGGTGACCCAGATGTGGTACGCCCGTCACGGCATCATCACCCCGGAGATGCAGTACGTCGCCACCCGCGAGAACTGCGACGTGGAGCTCGTGCGCTCCGAGCTGGCCGCCGGCCGCGCCGTGATGCCCTGCAACATCAACCACCCCGAAGCCGAGCCGATGATCATCGGATCCGCCTTCCTCACCAAGCTCAACGCCAACATGGGCAATTCGGCCGTCACCTCCTCCATCGATGAAGAAGTGGAGAAGCTCACCTGGGCCACCAAGTGGGGCGCCGACACCGTGATGGATCTGTCGACCGGCAACGACATCCACACCACCCGCGAGTGGATCCTGCGCAACTCCCCCGTGCCGATCGGCACCGTGCCGATGTACCAGGCGCTCGAAAAGGTCGAGGATGACGCCTCCAAGCTGTCTTGGGAGCTGTTCCGCGACACCGTGATCGAGCAGTGCGAGCAGGGCGTGGACTACATGACCATCCACGCCGGCGTGCTGCTGCGCTACGTGCCGCTGACCGCCAACCGCGTCACCGGCATCGTCTCCCGTGGTGGTTCCATCATGGCCGACTGGTGCCTGCGTCACCATCAGGAGAGCTTCCTGTACACGCACTTCGACGAACTGTGCGACATCTTCGCCAAGTACGATGTGGCATTCTCGCTCGGCGATGGTCTGCGCCCCGGCTCGCTGGCCGACGCGAACGACGCGGCCCAGCTGAGCGAGCTGATGACCCTGGGCGAGCTCACCGAGCGCGCCTGGGCCAAGGACGTTCAGGTCATGATCGAGGGACCGGGCCACGTGCCCTTCGACACGGTGCGCATGAACATCGAGCTGGAGAAGGCCGTGTGCCACGGCGCCCCGTTCTACACGCTGGGACCGCTGACGACCGACACCGCGCCGGGCTACGACCACATCACCTCCGCCATCGGCGCCACCGAAATCGGCCGTTACGGCACCGCCATGCTGTGCTACGTGACGCCCAAGGAGCACCTGGGCCTGCCGAACAAGGATGACGTCAAGCAGGGCGTGATCGCCTACAAGATCGCCTGCCATGCCGCCGACATCGCCAAGCACCACCCGCACGCGATGGACCGCGACAACGCGATCTCGAAGGCCCGCTTCGAGTTCCGCTGGCTCGACCAGTTCAACCTGAGCTACGATCCGGATACCGCCATCGCCTTCCACGACGACACGCTGCCCGCCGAGCCGGCCAAGATGGCGCACTTCTGCTCGATGTGCGGCCCGAAGTTCTGCTCGATGGCCATCTCGCAGAACATCCGCAAGGCGTTCGGCGGCGAGGCCGCCCAGCAGCAGATCGTCGCGGACTCCGTCACCGGCAAGATCCCGGAGGGCGTCGAGACCCCGGCGAACCCGGTCACCGACGACACCGTCGTGTCCGCCAACGTCCTGAGCCCCGAGGAGATCCTTGCCGGTATGGACGCCATGGGTGAAAAGTACCGCGCCCAGGGCGGCAAGCTCTACTCCAAGGCCAGCGAGTAAGCTCCAGCCTTCATCGGTAATGCCCCCCGCTAGCGGGGGGCATTCGTATTTGCGGCTCTTCCTCTGACGGGCGCCATCCCGTATCATGGATATACGTTGCTCAATGTCGAGAAAGGGATTCCATGAGTACGACGAACAACAGCCTTTCCATACTGTCGAAATCCGGTTCGTGGATACGCGGCAATCCCGGACGATTCGCCTGCATGCTGATCGTAGCCGTCCTTTACGGCCTGCTTCTGGCCTGTATAGTTCAGCCCGATTATGAGGGCTTCATGGCCGCTGCACTGATGATCAACTTCCTTGTTCCTCCAGTATTGCTTATCATCAATATCGCGGCTGCCTGCTTCAGGAAAAGCACTTGGAAATTCCCTCTCGGATGCGTAGCGGTCTCACTCCCGCTGCTGTTCGCTCTGATCCACGGGTTCGAAGGCGGTCCTTGCGCGAAGGCCGACGTCTGCACCTCGATTGGCGGATGGCAGCTTTCATGGGGCTGCATGGAGCAAATCGGATACTTCATGCTGGTATTCACCGTATTCTCATTCGTGGGATTCGCCTTGGTGCGACTCATCAAGCACTTCCTGCGGGCGCATCGGTAGCGCATCAGGTCGTCGCTCTCCCGCCGGTCGGTGACGGTTATGCGGGTGCGGCTGTGCGGATGAGGCTGTGCGGGTGCAGCCATGACGGCGAAGTCGCTGCCACACCAGGACGAAAAACACGTTTTTGACCGTGGTGTGGTACACGCCCGATACGGGAGGATTCGCACCGGACAGCGGAATCGGCCATTTTTCAAGGATTGCCGATATTCCTCTTGTACCACGGCAGCGCATGTAACCGGTTAAAACCGATTCCGCAGCAAGGTCCTGTGCCACACCACGCGCAAAACCGGCGTTTTCGACGTGGTGTGGCACAAAATCCTCGACTTGTCTCACACTTTGGAACAAAAGACTCCACATCCCAATCAGACCAGCAGACAAGACCCATCCCCTCCCGCTGGCGGGAGGTGGCACGCAGCACCGGAGGGTGGACAAACGGCAGAACGGATGCAAAACCGACGAAACACAAGACCACACCATCGCCCGCTACGCGGGAGCCCTCCGGGCCCTGCAATCAAGGACGGCCTGCGGCCGCCAGCGAGGGCAAGAACCATCCCTTACCGCAAGCAGGAGCCGAGAATCGAGCTCGCACCTAGTGCCGACGTGCGCGGAACTCGGGCCGATGCTCGACGCGCTCGAATGCGGTCATGAGGTCGCCGGCGCGGATCGCGGCACGCTTGTCCTTGGCGGCCACCAGTGCGGCTTCGGTCCAGATGGCGCACACTTCGGCGCCGCTCCAGCCCTCGGTGCGCTCGGCGACGTCGGTCAACGGCAGCTCGCCCTCGCACGACAGCGATGCGGCCTGCACCTGCAGGATACGCAGACGGTCATGCTCGCTCGGCATCGGGAACGGAATCTGCCAATCGAAACGCCCCGGGCGCAGCAGGGCCGGATCCACGTCCTCTATGCGGTTCGTCGCGGCGACCACCACCACATTGCCCTTGGACTCGAAACCGTCCATCAACGTGAGCAGCTGCGCCACCAGGCGCTTGCCGACGCCGTTCGTGTCGGTCTCGCGCGAGGAGGCGATCGAATCGATCTCGTCGAAGAAGATGATCGCGCGCTTGTCGGACTGCGCCGCGGCGAAGATCATGCGCAGCGTCTCCTCACTGTCGCCGACGTACTTGCTGACGATCGTCGGACCGGAGACAAGGTAGAACTGGGCGTCAGCCACGTTCGCGATGATGCGGGCCAGGTGCGTCTTGCCGGTACCCGGCGCGCCGGTGAAGATCACGCCCTTGATGGGCTTCGCGCCGATCGCCCGCATCTGGGCGCTGTTGCCCAGCTGCGTCTCGATCAGCTCCTTCGCGCGGGCGATCACCCGCTCATACCCACCGAACGCCGCGAACGTGAGCGACGGATCGGCACTCGGCGTGAGGCGGTACTGCTTGATGTCGTCATCATGGTCGGACTCCCCCGGCCGGATCGCGGTCGGCCACAGCACCCGTTCGATGCCGAACAGATCGGTGAACTCCACCGTGTTTCCGGGCGCGATGTCGACCGGATATTCACCTTCCAGCAATTCCAGACCATCCGAGGTCTCGATGACCACGCAGTCCTCCAGCGCACGGCGGATTACGCCGACACGCGGCTTGACCGGCCACACCGAGGGCGGCACCTTCGTATAGAAGTCCTTGCCGACCAGCAGCACGTCGCCGATGTCGAAGATCTCCTGGCTGGGGAACGTCAGCTGCGTGCTGTGGCCGTTCGGCATCACCGCATAATATGCGGTGCGTCCTTCATCGAAGCCGGTGATACGCGCCAGAACACCATCACGCCGAAGGATATCGTCATTCGCCATCTCGCCGCAGCTCTCCTTTATCCGTGGTCGCCGATCCATGGTCAGCGATTGCAAAACGACTCCATCTCACCATAGAAACAGCGCAATTTCAAGACCATCCGGCTACAATGAACGGCATGACAGAGCAACTTGACACAACGGCGGCGCAATCCACGCTGCCTCCGGTGCTGACCATCGCCGGCAGTGATTCGTCCGGCGGCGCAGGCATTCAGGCCGATCTGAAGACCATGCTCGCCAACGGGGTGTTCGGCATGAGCGCGATCACCGCGATCACCGCACAGAACACGATGGGCGTGACGGGTGTGCAGAATATCACACCGGACATGGTCGCCGCACAGATCGACGCGGTGTACACGGACATTCCACCGGCCGCGGTCAAGATCGGCATGGTATCGTCGGCGGAACTCATCTGCACGATAGCGGACCGGCTGGAGGCCCATCACGCACGTCATATCGTGCTCGATCCGGTGATGGTCGCCACGTCCGGCGCCAAGCTCATTGATGACGACGCCATCACTGCACTCACCGAGCGCCTGTTCCCCCTGGCCGAGGTGATCACGCCGAACATCCCCGAAACCGAGGTGCTGCTTGACCTGATCGCCCACCGGGGAGCCTCGCTGGACCCTGCGAAATGGGCTGAGGACACCGACCGTGAGAGCACGCGTATCGTGAGCGATACGGCGATGGAGGACGCCGGCCGCACCGTGTCGGAGCATTACGGCTGCGCGGTGCTCGTCAAGAGCGGGCATGGCGTGGCCGATGCGAGCGACCTGCTGTATGCCGATGGCGTCGCGACATGGATTCACGGCGTGCGCGTGGACAATCCGAACACGCATGGCACAGGATGCACGCTGTCGTCGGCGATCGCCTCGAATCTGGCCAAAGGCGAGGCACTGCCCGACGCGATCCGTCATGCCAAGGACTATCTGACCGGAGCGCTCGGCGCGCAGCTGAACCTCGGCCACGGTTCCGGGCCGATGGACCACGCATGGCACTGGCGCTGACCTGCACGCGGCAGGCGGATCCCTTATGGCGACGCCGGCCGGAACATACCGTATATACAGACCATCCAACACAGCAACAACCAACCAATCAGGGGGCATTCATATGACCATCGACCGCAACGCCGTCACGCAGGAAGTGCCGATCGACCCGGAAACCGGCAAGCCGTATCTCAACACCGTGGCGGCTATACAGGTCTCCGCGAACGGCGTCGGCTCCGAGGTGTCGCCATATGTGGCGCAGGCCGTCGAGGTGATTCGCGAATCCGGCCTGCCGCAGGAGACCAATGCGCTGTTCACCAACGTGGAAGGCGACCTGGACGAGGTGCTCAAAGTGGCCGGCGAGGCCGCCAAGAAGCTCGCCGAGCAGGGCTACCGCACGAGCCTCGTGCTACACATGGACATCCGCCCTGGATTCACCGGTCAGCTCACCGAGAAGCCGAAGATCGTCGATGCCATCCTCTCCGGCAAAAGCGAGTGACCGGCGACGAATAACCGCCGCCCTGCCTGTGCCCGCGACCGCCGCCAGATGACCGCCACCGAGCGATTGCATGGCACCGGCAGGCGGATGTCAATAGCGTGAACAATCCTGCGAAACCCGCGGATTGCGTGTATCGTTCTCCCTATGACGACGATGAAGGAGGTCGCCGAGAGAACGGGGGTGTCGGTCTCTACCGTTTCCTTGGTATTGAACGATCGCGACGAGGGCCGGGTCAAACCCGCCATCGCCGAACAGGTGCGCGCCACCGCCAAGCGGCTCGGCTACCGGCCTAATCCGCTTGCACGCTCGCTGCGCACCAGCAAGACGCGCATCCTGGGTTTCATCAGCGAGGAGATCGCCGCCACGCCCCATGCGGGCGGAATCATCCTCGGCGCGCAGGACGCGGCCAGCAAGTTGGGGTATATGCTGCTGACCGTGAACACCGACGGCAACAGCGACGAGGCGAGGGAGATCGCCACGCTGAAACGCTATGGGGTGGACGGGTTCCTTTACGCGAAGATGTCGAACCGTTTCACCGACGTGCCGAAACCGTTGCACGATTATCCGCTGGTGCTCGTCGACGCCACGGATCGCACCGGCCGGTATGCCAGCATCGAACCGGATGAAACGCTCATCGGCTACGACGCGACCAAGCGGCTGATCGACGCCTGCTGCGCGAGCATCGCCTATATCGGCTGCTCGGAGCCGATGCTCGCGCAGCAGGGACGGCTAGAGGGGTATCGCCGTGCACTGTTGGAGGCGGGCATGCCGTTCGACGAGTCGCTGGTGGTCGCCGTGCCGAACAACGGGCCTGCGTTGCAGACCGTGACCGACCTGTTCGAGCGGAGGCGGCCCGACGGGTACTTCTGCTTCAATGACGCCCGCGCATGGTACGTGTACGAGAACGCGGCGAGACGTGGCCTGGTCGTCGGCCGGGACGTGTCCGTGGTCGGTGTGGACAACCACCGGGTGTTCGCCGAGACGCTGGAGCCGCAGCTGACGACCGTGGAGCTGCCGCATTATGAGATGGGGTATTGGGCGACGCGCAAATTGGTATCGCTGATCGAGGGTCGGGAGCCAGACGATGACGAACCGGAGACGACCGCTCCCCTGCCGCCGTTGGACGCCTCAATACCGGCGAAGATTCATTGCACGCTGATTGACAAGCAATCCGTGGCGCAGCGCTGATTCGCGGGGCCCGCTTCACGGCGTGCACGGCTCATTCCATGTGCGGCGGTTCGCGCCCCGGGCATGTTGGCTGTGACGGCGGCGGCATGCATGATGCCTCTGATGCCGTACGTCAGATGCGGCGGCATGCATGATGCCGCCGTCGATATCGTCCGCTGGTATCGTGCCGGCGGACAGGCCGGATCAGCGTCCCTTGCCGAACGCCCGAAGCCGGATGCCGTTCCAGTCGGGGCTTACGGTGAGCGGTGTGGCCGCGTTCATGCCGGCGGTCTTGGCGGCGGACTGGACCGTGCTGGAACTCGCCGCGCCGGTCCTGCCGGGCTTGGGGGTCAGCACCCAGAAAGGGCCATCATCGCCGACGACCGAATAGGCGTCCACGATGGTGTCGGACAGCTCGTCCTCGTCATCACCGTCCCGCCACCAGACAATGGCTCCGTCGACTGCGGAATCATAGTCCTCGTCGACCAGATCCTCGCCGGTCAGATCCTCGATCTTGGCGCGCACCGAGTCATCGACGTCGTCATCCCACAACCATTCCTGCACGATGTCGCCGGACTGGAAACCAAATTCTTCACCGTTCTGTGATGCCGTTTCATTCACGGTGAACACATTACCAAAACGCTGGGAACAGCGACGTTAACACTCCGAAAAACCGGATGTTTTTTGGGTTTTTCTCGCAATTGATACGGGACATGCCGATGGACGCGTCCGTCTCATGGCCGATTCCCGGCCGTCCCGCTGCCGCATGGACAGGCCGGTTCCGTGCCTCGTCCGGACGCGTTCCGGCGGGCCGGGATGGGCGACTCACGATGCGGTGCAGCCGGCCAATCCGTCGGTGTGCCCCTGACCGATCGCCACCAGAGCCTGATACGCCTCATCGAGCGTTGACACCTTGACGACACGCAGGCCCTGCGGCACGTGCCCTACCACCTCATTGCAGTTCGACTCGGGAGCGAGGAACCATGTCGCGCCGTCACGCAGGGCGCCCAGCATCTTGAGTCGAATGCCGCCGATGGCCCCGACCTTGCCCTTCGCGTCGATCGTGCCGGTGCCAGCGATGGTCTTGCCGCCGGTCTCATCGGCTTCGGTGAGCTTGTCGATGACGCCCAGCGCATACATCATGCCTGCGGACGGGCCGCCGATGTCGTCGACATGCATCGACACCTTCACGCCGGAGACGTCCATGCCCTTGCCCTTAAGATACGAGAGCGCGGCATTGGTCGCCGACGACTGGGATGAGTCCATCTCCTGGGAGGATTCCTCGGCGTACTCCTCGCTGGTCTGCCCGACCGGGAACACGACCTCCTGCGGCATCACGGTCTGCTTCGGATCAAGCCATGCGGCCAACGCCTGAGCGTTGGTGACGGGATACCCGGGCACGCCGGCGGCGTTGACGGTGACGAGCAGCAGCTTACCAGAATCCTTGTGGGTTTCAGCGCCGGAGATGCTGATCACATCGGAGCCTGACGACGAGCCGAGCACATCCTGCGTCGGCCCCGGGCCCTCTACCGTATACGCGGACGGCAGCATCATCGTCACCACTGCCAGTATCACGGCGATGGCGCCGGCGAAATACCTGAGCGAGTGCGAGCCGAGGTAGTTGCGGATGCGCGAAAGTGCGCTGTGCGCGTGAAGATGGTTGTTTTCATGCATATTCGCCATACCTCCCATAATATGGAATCAACTGACGTTAACACATAAGGCGGGAAACACCATGGATGAGAACGCGATGCGGCAATGGTTCATCGATTGCTTCGGACCGGTGCAGGGCGAAATGGCATGGAACCAGCTTTCGCAGCTGCCCGACGAGATCCGCGAGCAACTGATGAGCCAGGATATCGGCAAGCTCCCCAAGCCCGAGGAAGTGCAATCGCTCATGCAGGCGTTCACCGCCGGCGGACTGAACACGTTCGGAGACATGAAGCAGACCGTGGAATCCGGGCCGATCAACGTGAAACTCGCCAAGTCCATCGCATTGCAGAAGGCGAACGCCGACGGCTCGCAGGGAACGGTGAGCGCCCAGTCGGCCGACATCGCGCGGCGGGCGCTCAGCGAGGCCAACCTGTGGCTGGACACGGCCTGCACGTTCGACCCGACCTCAGGAGAGACGCAGATGCTCACACGAGCCGGCTGGGTCGAGGACACGCTGGAATCGTGGGCGAAATTCGCCGGGCCGGTCGCGCAGTCGATGAACGACGCGCTCGCCTCGGTGATCTCCGAGCGTCTCGGCAACTCGTTCAACGGCGAGATCGCGGGCATGTTCGCCGGACCGGTGCCGATTCCCGTCCCCGATGGCATGAAGGATCCCGGGCAGCTCATCAAGCTGCTGGGCAACACGTCATTCGCCATGCAGCTGGGGCACGCCGCGGGAGACCTGTCGCACGAGGTCAACGGCAGCTTCGACCAGGGCATCGCGCTGCTCAAGAACCCCGCGGGCGGACTGATCATGCAGAACATCGAGGAATACGCGACGTCGCTCGACATCCCCGTCGCGGAGGTGACGGCGTTCCTGGCGCTGCGCGAAGTCGCGCACGCCCGTCTGTTCGCAGGAGTGCCGTGGCTGATGCCGCGATTCGAGGCGCTGATCGGCAAATACGCGCGTGGCATCACCATCGATCTCGACGCGATGGAGGAGCAGCTTCGCGATGCGGGCGCGATGGATCCGGAGTCGATCTCCGGCGCGGTGAACCTGACCAAGGTGGGCATCCCCGATACGCCCGAGCAGCGTGAGGCGCTGGTCTCGCTGGAGACGCTGATGGCGCTTGTCGAGGGCTGGGTGGATTGCGTGACGTGGCGCGCCGGCATGGCGCACATTCCGCATATCGAGCAGCTTCGTGAGATGATGAGGCGCAAGCGCGCGGTGGGCGGCCCGGCGGAACGCACCTTCGAGTCGCTGCTGGGCATGCAGCTGCGCCCCAAGCGCATGCGCGAGGCGGCGGCCCTCTGGGAGCAGATCACCGCGGAGCGTGGTGTCGAAGGGCGCGACGGCGCCTGGTCCCACCCCGATCTGCTGCCAGCATTGCCCGATGAGGCCAAGACCGTCGACTCCGGAGCCGCGGGGGACACGGCCTCAGGCGTTACGAGGGCCGGAACGGATGACGGAGCTTCCGTCGCAGGTGACGCGAAGGACGGCACAAAGGACGACGCGAACGGAGCCGAGGCGCAGAACGATGGCGGCGCCATCGACTGGGACGCCGAACTGAGCAAACTGCTCGGCGAGGACGGCGGCGAAAACGACGAAAACGATTCCGCCAAGTAACGTCACCACACACAAGCATGCCCCCGCCAGCGGGGGGCATGCGACATGTGCCTTGGGTCAGCTGAGGAAGCGGCTGGGGAGGCGATTGGGACGGGAGCCCTCGTCCTTGGCCCGCGCGTACGACATGTGCAATCCGTCCTCGGCGCGGGTGACACCGACATACAGCAGCCTCCGCTCCTCCTCCAAAGCCTCGCCCGCAATCGATGCGCCGTAGGGAATCAGCCCCTCCGAGCAACCGACGATGAACACGTACGGGAACTCCAGACCCTTGGACGCGTGAATCGTCGAAACGGTCACCGATGAGGCTGCGGCGCTCAATCCCTTGGCCTCCAGCAGGGCCAGACGGCTCTGAGCATCATCCGCGAGCGCCGAGTTCTGCCATCCGGAGTCACGCCTCACCCGGTATCGCAATCCCTCGGCCCGAAGCGCGGTGCAGATCGCGGGCTGCTGTGCGTTGATGCGCGTCAGCACCGCGCAATCGCCGGGATCCACACCGCCGGCGACCAGACGCGCTATCCGCGCGGCGATGCCCCGCGCCTCCTCCTCATCGGTGTCATAGCATGTGTGGCCCACGCGCGGCCCGCCCGAACGCGCCGAACGCAGCACCAGATATTGTTCCCGTTCTGGCGCGGCGGCCAGCACCCGGTTCGCATACCGCACCACCTGCGGCGTCGAGCGGTAATCCGTGTTCAGAGTGACGTCGGCGGCCAGCGGGCGGAACTCGTCCGCGAAATGCAGCAGGTCATAGCTGCTCGCCCCGGCGAACGAGTAGATCGTCTGCGCCGGATCGCCGACCACGCACACGTTGCGGTTGTTTCCGAGCCACAGTGTCATCAGCCGATGCTGCAACGGCGACACGTCCTGATACTCGTCGACCGTCAGCCAGCCAATCGACGAGCGGATCGAGGCGGCCAACTCCTCGTAATCATCCATGACATGGCACACGAGCAGCAGAATGTCATCGAAATCGATCTGTCCGCGGACCGTCTTCTCCCCCTCGTACGCCGTGATGATGTCGGCGAAACGCTGCGGATCGAGCTCCGCCGGCGGCTGACGGCGCGTCGCCGAGCACACGCGCGGATAGTCGTCGGGCGCCACCAGCGACACCTTCGTCCAGTTGATCTCCGCCCTGACGTCACGCACCTGCTGCGCATCGATGTCCGCGGCATTGGTGACCCGTCTGATCGCCCTCTCCACGTTCTCGCGCTGGTCGGAGGTCACGTGCGGCAGCGGCGTCTCGAAGATGTCGTCCCACACACGCCTCAGCTGCTGCAATGCCGCAGAATGGAACGTCGCAGCGGTCACGTCGTCGCCGACCCCCAGCGTCTGCAGCCGCGCGCGCATCTCCGCGGCCGCCTTCACCGAGAACGTCACGGCGAGCACCTTGCGGGCATCCCAATCCCCCCGCGCGCACGCATAGGCGATGCGACGGGTCACCGTGCGGGTCTTGCCCGCTCCGGCCCCCGCGATGATGCGCACCGGGCCGTCCAACGCGGTAACGGCCGACATCTGCGCATCGTCCAGCCCCTCAAGAATCGTCTCGCTCGATGCACTCATATCCTCCATTGTGGCGCATGCCCGGCCGATGCGCTGCCAGCATAGTGGGCAAACCGTGATTTTCCGCGAGTCATACGGCCAATTGCCTCCCGCGAGGCGCGACATTGTATTAGTGTGGGAGTGTGACTCAACGAAGCAAGCTTATGTTGGCGGCACTCGCCTCGGCGGCGATGCCCAGCATCGTCATGGCCGGCGTGCGAGACAGCGAACGGGCCAACGACACCGACGACGCCGCGGGCATCGATCAGGCCGTGATGCAGGATGCCGCAGGCAGGATGTATGACATATACGCATGCGACACCGAAGACGGCCGCAAGCGCCTGACCGGGCGCGTGCAGGCCGCCAGGACGCTGGAGCGTGCCAAGGATCCAGGCGGTCTCGGATTCGCCCTGGATACGGTGCTTGCATTCGTTGACGGCAAGGAGAAAAGCACGCTCACCGGCGGCGCGACCGTGATGGTGGCGGCGCACAACGATGGCGTCGCAAGACCCCTCGATCTGCTTACTTTGGATGATTGCGCGGCGATGGGCACGGCCATCGGCGCCATTCACCGGCTGCGACCGAATTTCCTGCAGGCCGAATCGTATCCGGTATTCTCCACCGGGCAGATTCGCGCCCAGCTGACCGCCTGGATCAAGCGGCTGCGGCAGGCGGGCCATGTGCCGCCGGAAATCACGTCGAGCTGGGGCCGGATCATCGAGACGGAGGGCCTGTGGTCGTTCGTCACCTGCCCGGTGCATGGCGGGTTCTCGGATGGCGACGTTCTGTTTTCCAGCGCGACCATCACCGCGGTGACGAACTGGCAGAACATGCAGGTCAACGATCCGGCACGCGATCTCGCGTGGATTTTCGGCAAGCTTGACGAAGATCACCGCAATGCGGTGCTTGCGGCGTATGGCCGCATGATGGGTTCTCGTCTGGACGATCTGATCATGCTGCGCGCGAACCTGTGGCTGCAAATGGAGCAGGTCGGCGAGTTCATCGATGCGTTGAACCGGGCCGATAGTCAGAAAATCATCCAGTTCAAGGCGCAGGTGGAGCGGCTGGCCCACCAGCTCGGCGCATTCACGCGTAAGACCGCGCCCGCGACGACGTCGGGTGCCCAGTCGTCCAAGCCGCCATCGACCATCACCGTCGGCACGCTGCTCAATGACGCCGACCGGCGCAAGGCCGCGGCCGCGACACAGGCCGGAGCGCGTGTGCCCGACGACATCGCCGACCCGAACGACAACACCGACGAGACCGACCGCACCGGTTCCGCGGACATCAAGGCGGCCGGGGAGTTCGATCCGCAGACCATGGGAATTCGGTACAGCGCTGAGACGGAACATGTCACGGCAACGGCGGGCACGACATCGGAAACGATGACGCTGAGCCGCGGGGACAGCGACGACACGGGCGATGCAGACGCAACAGGCGCCACGGACGATACAGACGACCGCACGCCGAACGCGACGCCGGCCGCCCATATCGAAGACGCCCCGTCCCAAGCAACGCCGGACCGACAGGACGGCGCGTCGGCGGCGCGCGACACCCCGACCATCGTCATCCCGCTGCTCGAACGTGAGGAACGCGCCATGCGTGACGCCCAGTCCGAGCTGCAGTCATCGCAAGGCAAGTAGCCTACAGCGAAAACCGTCACGCACGTCGATGGGAGCAATGCACAATGGCTTTCATCGGCACGCGTGCATGCGACTGAAAGCCCGTGGCGCAAACGGGCGTCGGACACATCATCCACCCAGCGCCTTCAACAGCGCATCATCCCGAGAGGAGCAAACATGGACATCGAATTGGGCATCGCCAATGTGGCGCGACCCGTCACCTTCAGCACCGAGGAGGACGCGGCCAGCGTCACCGAGGCCATCGAATCGGCGCTGTCGGCCGGAACCCCGATCAAGCTGACGGACGACAAGGGCCGTCGCATCATCGTGCCGGCGAACGCGCTCGGATACGCGCTCATCGGCTCCGAGACCAAGCACGCCGTGGGCTTCGGGGCGCTCTGACCGAACGCCGGGCTCAGATGGCTCCCCTCTCCCGCCTTTGTGCGTAGGCGGGAGTCGGCCGGATATACAGTGACGACCGGGAGCGACCGGAGGGTTTGAACGCCCTGCGGCCGCTCCCGGTTTTGTGTTTTCTCTACAGCCGGGGTCGATGGTCGGTGTCAGACCAGCGAAATCGCCCCTCGCCGCACGATCTCGGCCACGGTCTCGTCATCAGTCAGGTTCTCGCCCAGATGGTTCGGCTTGCCGGCGCCATGCCAGTCCGATCCGCCGGTGACCAGCAGCTGATGCGCCTGCGCGATGGCATACAGCCGTTCCCGCTGCTGCGGCGGATTGTCCCGATGCCATACCTCCAGCCCGTCAAGCCCCTCTTCGATCAGCGTCTCGATCTGGCTGTCGGACAGCAGTGTCACGTTGCGATTCACCGCGCCCGGATGCGCGATGATCACCACGCCGCCGGCTGCGGCCACGGCGGCGAGCACCTCGTGCGTGGTCGGGGAGGGCGTGGGGATGTAATACTTCGATGTGGCGCTCACCGCGTCGGCGAACGCCTCGGACCGCGTGCGGTACACGCCCGCGGCGACCAGCGCATCGGCGATGTGCGGACGTCCGATCGTGGTCCGCTCCCCCTCGTGCACCTGCTCCAGCACGGACTGCCAGCTGATCGGATAATCCTCGCCCAGTCGCGCCACCATGGCCTTGGTTCGCTTCAGCCTCGCCTGACGTGTGCGCGCGAACAGGTCCGACGTATGACGGTCGTTGGGATTGTACTGATACGCGAGCATGTGCACCGACACCGGCCCATCGCACGCCGTGATCTCCGTGCCGCGCAGCAGGCGCATGCCCTCCTCGCGCGCCGCGGCCTCGGCATCCGCCCATCCGCTGGTCGTGTCATGGTCGCTGATCGAGGCCCCGTGCAGGCCGATATGGCGGCTCAGTTCGACCAGGGACGCCGGGGTCTGCGTCCCGTCCGAATACACCGTATGGCAGTGGATGTCCCAGCCCGACTTCGGCGGCGCGGCGGCAAGTGCTAAACGAGTCATGTATCCATCGTAAGCTGTGTGCTGTCGGTTATTGCACAAGGCGCGTCATAACCCCGCGAAAAATCAAGAACCACCGTGATATCGCCGCGTTGTCAGCCACCCTCATCACGGTCTCCTCGAACGTAAGGATGATGTATGACTCACAACAGCGATGCAGTCAAACAGGCTGACATCAGCGTCGACGCCGGGCTCACCGGCTGGCGTCATGGCGCGGTCTGGACGTATCTGGTCATGTTGGCCGCCTCCGCGGCGGCATTGTTCGTCTCCCTCATGCTGTCGGCGGAGACGCTGCAGCTCGCTCGCAATCCCGGCGTCAAGCTCGGCTGCGACGTGAATGCCGTGGTCTCCTGCTCGACCGTGGCGGAATCATGGCAGGCGGAGTTCATCAAATTCGCCGGATTGAGCTTCCCGAACGCCTTCTTCGGCATCGCCGCCGAATCCGTGTTCGTCACGATTGCGGTGATAGGCCTGTCCAAGGTCGTCGTGCCGCGCTGGTTCGCGCTTTGCACATGGCTGGGCGGGCTCGCGGCCTTGGCGTACGCCTACTGGCTGTTCATCCAATCGATGTTCGTGATCCGCGCCCTGTGCCCGTGGTGCCTGGGCCTGATGTTCGCCACGACGATCCAGTTCATGGCGCTGTCGCACGCTACGGTGAGCGTGCAGCGGATGCCGGCGAAATCCAACGGCCTGCGCAAGTACTACCGGCTGAATTTCGATCTGATGGTGGACGTGGTCTGGATCATTGCGCTGATCGTGCTGATTATCGTCGTGGATGGGCCGGCAATTTTCGCCTGATACGAAAACGAAGCTCTCAAAACTCGAAGATAGGGAACCGCCATTGTTGGAAAATGGCGGTTCCTTTTTTGTATCTTCGAGTTTTGAGAGCCTCGATCGATCAGATCAACGTCACGTCCGCGACCAGAGTGGCCGAACCGGTGAGCGCGACGGTCTCATCGGTGACGTCCACCCGCACCGTGCCTCCCCGCACGGTGATGTCCCAGTGATCTACGCCGGTTTTGGCGCGCAGCGTGATCGCGGTGGCGCACAGACCGGTGCCGCAGGACAGCGTCTCGCCGCAACCGCGCTCATTGACGCGCATGGTCGCCTCTCCCGTCCCTGCGGCAGCGTCGATCTCGTCGACGCGCACGAACTCCGCGTTCTGGTCGGATTCCAGCACCTGTGAGACCTCCGGTTTGGTCACAAGATCCAGATCCTCGACCCTTGGCAGCGTGGACATCGCGTCTTCGATCACGCAGACCACATGCGGATTGCCCATATCCACGAACGTGCCGCGGGCGGCTCCCGGCGTGCCGGGAATGGTCACCGTGAAGGCGTCAAGGTCGCCGCGCCGCCATGAGCCCATGTCCACGCGGAACACATCCCTGCCGTATGGCGCCACGTCGCCGAGCGGGCGCAGCGTCTTGACACCGGCGCGCGTTCCCAGGCGGAACGGCTCCCCCACCTGCGTCGACGCCACGCCGCACCGCTGGGCGAACAGCGTGATCGCCCTCGTGCCGTTGCCGCACATCTCTGCGAGCGATCCGTCGGCGTTGCGATAGTCCATGAACCACTCGGCGTCTCCGTCATCGCACGCCGCGACCTGCGCCTCGCTCAGATCGGCGACGTACTGCGGTTTTGTGAGCCTGAGCAGGCCGTCGGCGCCGATGCCGAAATGCCTGTCGCACAATTGCCGCACCTCATCGGCGGTCGGCTCGAAACGGCCGTCGGAATCCAGATACGCGATGAAATCATTGCCGGTCGCATGCGCCTTGGTGACGCTTTTCGGGATACTCATGACTGCCAGAGTACTCCCAGCCCGCGAATGGGCTGGCCGTCCGATGCATGGCTGCACAGCCGATGCGTTGCTGCACGACTGCTGCGCTTGCGGCCGTGCGACGACATCGTGCGCTGCGGCCGCAAACGCATGCGCCGGATAACAGTGTGCGATAGTATGGGGGCGTTCGATGACACGGCCTCCCGGCAGGAAGGCTTGGCCGCTAGACGTTGGAAAGGCGATGGGACATGACTTCGACGGCACCGATCGGCATATTCGATTCCGGCTTGGGCGGTATTTCGGTGGTGCGACAGATCGTGCAGGACATGCCTCACGAGCGGGTCCTGTATTTCGGGGATTCCGCGAACGCGCCATACGGCACGAAGACCCCGCAGGAGGTGCGTCGGCTGAGCTTCGACATCATGGAGAGGTTCATGAGTCAGGGGGTCAAGACGGTGGTCATCGCCTGCAACACCGCCACGTCCGCGGCGGTGAACGCGTTGCGCGACCATTACGACATTCCGATCATCGGCATGGAGCCTGCGCTGAAGGTCGCCTGCGATCGGGGCGACACCGCCGCGGGAGACGGGACCGCGCCTGCACGGCACATGCCGCAGCACGTCATCGTCGCGGCCACGCCGCTGACGCTGCGCGAGCACAAGTTCGCCGCACTGATGGACCGTTTCAAGGCGAACAACATGATTTCGCCCCAGCCGTGCCCCGATCTGGTGGAAATCGTCGAAAGCGGAAGGCTTTGCGACCATGACCTGGTGATGCGCACCCTGCACCGGTATTTTGACGGCTATGACCTTCCGTCCATCGACTCGGTGGTGCTCGGCTGCACGCATTTCGTGTTCTACCGCGACTACTTCCGTGAGCTGCTGCCGTCGACGACCGCGATTATCGACGGCAATCGCGGAACGGTCCGGCATCTGGGCATGGTTCTGGAATCGTTGGGGAAGCTTGCTCCCGAGGAGATGGACGGCGGCGTCGAGATCGCGAATTCCGATAGCGGCGAACGCATCGCCGCGCTGTCACGAGAACTGCTGCACAGCTAGATCGGGCGACCCTGGCAGACACCGTGATTGTCCGCATAACGGGCGTACACTTGGACGACACTACGAAAGGGGACGACGATGACGGTGAAGGCGACGGACAACGGTCACAAGGCCACGGCCCACGCGGATACGGGCGCACGGGACGCGGGTGCAGCCGAGACGGTCGAATCGCAACGCACCGACACACAGCGCAGTGATGTATCCGCACAATCGAAACCCTCGCACAGGACGGCGCTGATCGATGTCGGCGGAGGCTTCCGCGCGATATTCGGAGCCGGCGTGATGGACCGCTGCCAGGAGGAAGGCATCACGTTCGACCACTGCTATGGCGTCTCCGCAGGCAGCGCCAACATGGTGTCGTTCCTCGCCGGCCAGCACGGCCGCAACCACAAGTTCTACACCGAATACGCCTTCCGCAAGGAATACGCCAGCTTCGACAGCTATGTCAAGCACCACAATTTCGCGAATCTGGATTACGTATACGGCACGCTGAGCAATCACGACGGCGAATATCCGGTGGATTATGAGGCGTTCGCGGCGAACCCCACCGGGTTCACGGTGATCGCGTGCAATGCGTTGGACGGTTCCGCGAAGTATTTCGACAAGTCCGACGTGCATTACGATGATTTCAACATCATGAAGGCTTCGTCGGCCGTGCCCGTGGCCTGCGAGCCGTATGTGATCGACGGCGTCCCGTATTTCGACGGTGGCATCGTCGATCCGGTCCCCGTGCAGAAGGCCATTGACGACGGATATGACCGCATCGTGCTGGTGCTGACAAGGCCGAAGGACGTGCTGCGCGAGCAGAAGCGCGACATCGCGCCGGCGCGAATCCTTCGGCATTCCTATCCGGCCGCCGCTGAGCGACTGCTGAACCGATACGCCACCTACAACGACGAGGTTGCCTTGGCCAAGGAGTACGAGCGCGACGGCCGCGTGCTCATCCTCGCGCCCGATGACCTGTGCGGGCTTTCGACGCTGAGCAAGTCCTTCGAGGGACTGGAACTCATGTACCGCAAAGGCTACGCCGCCGCCGGCGCGATCGCCAACTACCTGGCAAACTGAGGCGTGGCGCACACCCCCAATTATCGTGCCGGGTAGGGAAGGCCACTCCTCCCCCACCCGACGAAAGTCCCATTCCGACATGTTCGGATGGGACTTTCGCGGATAATGCCAGCGACTGGAATATCAGCCACTAGCTGCGGAGCCGTTAAGCGGGAAGCCCGGTGGACTTCCCATAGGCGACGCCGAGGCACGACAGTGCCGAGGAAACATGACGGTCTGCCGAAGGCAGTCCTTGGCTACTCCAGTTCCACCGCGCCGGTATAGAGCTGGTAGTACTCCCCACGTTGCGCGATGAGGTCGTCGTGCGAGCCGCGTTCGATGATGTTGCCGTGGTCAAGCACCATGATCACATCGGAGTTGCGCACGGTGGACAGGCGGTGGGCAATGACGAAGACCGTGCGGCCCTTCATCAGGTTGTCCATGCCGGCCTGCACGACCTCCTCGGTGCGGGTGTCGATCGACGACGTGGCCTCGTCGAGGATCAGCGCGGGCGGATCGGCCACGGCGGCGCGGGCGATGGAGATTAGCTGGCGCTGACCCTGGGACAGGCCGGAGCCGTCGCCTTCGAGCACCGTCTGGTAGCCCTTGGGCAGCATGCGGATGAAGCCGTCCGCGTTCACCAGTCGCGCGGCCTCGATGCATTCCTCATCGGTGGCGTTCAGTCGGCCGTAGCGAATGTTGTCCATCACGGTGCCGGTGAACAGGTTCACGTCCTGCAGCACGATGCCCAGCGAACGGCGCAGATCCGGCTTCTTGATGCCGGCCACGGAGATACCGTCGTAGAGGATCTGGCCCTGCTGGATGTCGTAGAACCGGTTGATGAGGTTGGTCACCGTGGTCTTGCCGGCACCGGTGGCACCGACGAGCGCGATCTTCTGACCGGGCTTGGCGAACCAGGTGATGTCGTGCAACACCGGCTTATCGGGATTGTAGCCGAAGGTCACGTCGGTGAAGCGCACATCGCCGCGCAGCAACGTGTAGCGGCCGTCCGGCGAGGTAATCGCCTGCTCCTTGGCCTTGACGGCCACTTCGCGCGCGGATCCGTGCAGTTTCTCGGCGGCCTTGAGCGACCTCGTGCCGTCGTCGCCTTCCTCGCGCTTCCACGCCCAGTGGCCGGTCTCGTGGTCGACCTCCCGCATGGTACGGCCGCCCTCGCCGAGCTCGACGTTGACGAGCGTGACGGTGCCGTTGTCGGACTCCACGGGCTCGTCCATCAGCTTGAAGATTCGGGAGGCGCCGGCGAGCGCCATCATCACCATGGTCAGCTGCTGGGAGACCTGGCCGATCGGGTTGATGAACGAACGGGAGAGGGTGAGCAGCGAGACGAGGGTGCCGAGGGTGAGCGGCTTGACGCCGGTCAGGCCGAGATCGTTGACGCCGGCCAGCGAAACGGCTGCGCCGATGATGGCGAGCAGGATGTAGAGCAGGTATCCCATGTTGCCGACCACCGGCATGGTGACGTTGCCCCAGGTGTTCGCTTCGGCGGACGCCTCGAACAGCTCCTCGTTCTTCTCGTCGAAGGTCTTCTGCGTGGCGTCCTCGTGGTTGAAGACCTTGATGACCTTCTGGCCGTTGACGGACTCCTCCACGAAGGCGTTCACGTCGCCGATCCACATCTGCTGCTTGACGAAGTAGCGGCCGGAACGGCTCACGATCTTGCGCACGATGAAGTAGAGCAGCACGGTGAACACGATCACGAACGCGGTGAACGGAATCGAGAGCCACAGCATGGACAGCAGCGCCGCCAGCGCGGAGATGATCGAGGAGAACATCTGCGGGAACGACTGCGAGATCGCCTGACGCAGCGTATCGGTGTCGTTGGTGTAGTGGCTCATGATGTCGCCGTGTTCATGGCTGTCGAAGTAGCGGATCGGCAACTTCTGCTGGTGGGCGAACATGTCGTCGCGGATCTTCTTGAGCGTGCCCTGTTCGACGGTGACGATCAGCCACTGCCAGGCCCAGGACGCCACGATACCGGCCAGGTACAGGCAGCCCATAAGCGAGATGGCGCGCAGCAGCGGCGCCCAGTCGGGATTTGTCTCCCCCACCATCGGCAGGATGTACGTGTCGATGAGGGACTGGAGGAACAGCGCGGATCCGGCCTGCGCGGCGGCGCCGATCAGGATGCAGATCACGATGGCGACGACGCGCCACTTGTATTGGAAGATGTAGCTGAAGATGCGCTTGATGGTGTCAGGTTCGGCTTTGCCCATGCCGGGTTTGCGGTTCTTGAAGCTCTGGTCGTTGCTCATCGCGTCTCTCCTTCCTTGGCCTCGGTCTCAGATTGCGCCCCGGCCGGCTCCGCGGCGACCAGCTCCTCGGGTCGGGCCTGGTTCTTGGTCTGGGATTCGTAGATGGACCGGTATTCGTCGCAGGTGGCGAGCAGCTCGTCGTGCGTGCCGGACGCCATGATGCGGCCGTTGTCCATGACGAGGATCATGTCGGATTCCTCGACGGAGGCGACACGCTGGGCGATGATGATCTTCGTGGTGTCGGGGATCTCGTTGTGGAACGCGTTGCGGATCAGCTTGTCGGTCTTGGTGTCGACGGCGCTGGTCGAATCGTCGAGGATGAGGATCTTCGGCTTCTTCAGCAGCGCGCGGGCGATGCACAGGCGCTGGCGCTGGCCGCCGGAGACGTTGGTGCCTCCCTGCTCGATGTAGGTGTCGTACTTGTCGGGGAATTCCTGCACGAATCCGTCAGCCTGCGCAAGCTGCGCGGCGTGGCGGACCTCCTCGTCGGTGGCGTTCGGGTTGCCCCACCTGAGATTCTCGGCGACGGTGCCGGAGAACAGCACGTTCTTCTGCAGTACCATGGACACCTGGTCGCGCAGGGCTTCCAGATCGTAGTCGCGCACGTCCACGCCACCGACCTTGAGCGAGCCGGAGCTCACGTCGTACAGTCGCGGCACGAGCTGCACGAGGCTCGACTTGGCGGAACCGGTGCCGCCGACGATGCCGATGGTCATGCCGGAGCGGATCTTCAGGTTGATGTCGTCGAGTACGGGCTTTTCGGAGCTGTCGGAGTAGCGGAAGGTGACGTGGTCGAATTCGATGGACCCATCGGCCATGTCGGTCACCGGATTGGCCGGATCAGTCACGGTGCTTTCCTCCTGCAGCACCTGACAGATACGCTCGGCGGAGGCCTGGGAGATAATGACCATGATGAAGATCATCGACAGCATCATCATGGCCATGAGGATCTGCATGGCATAGGTGACCAGTGCGGTCAGGTCGCCGGTGGTCAGGCCCACGGCGGCGTTGTTGCCGGAGGCGACGATCTGCTGCGCACCCATCCATGCGATGAGGATCATCGAGGCGTAGACACACACCATCATCAGCGGACTGTTGAAGCTCATGATGCGCTCGGCCTTGGTGAAGTCCTTGAAGATGCGCTGGGAGATGCGGCCGAACTTGCCCACCTCGAAGGATTCGCGGTTGTAGGATTTCACCACGCGGATGCCCTGCAGGTTCTCGTCGACCACGTTGTTGAGCGCGTCGTAAGTGTGGAACACGCGCTCGAACACGGGGTGCACGAGCACGGCCAGACCGCACAGGCCGATCGCCAGGATCGGGATGCAGGCCAGGAACACCAGCGAGATGGACGGGGAGATGCGGAACGAGAAGATCCAGGCCACAATCACCATGATCGGGGCACGCACGCCCAGCCGGATAATCATCATGTAGGCGTTCTGCAGGTTCGTCACGTCGGTGGTCAGTCGGGTCACGATCGAGCCGGTGGAGAACCGGTCGATATTGGTGAAGCTGAAGCCCTGAACCTTCTTGAACTGGTCCTGGCGCAGGTTCTTGGCGAAGCCCGCGCCCGCGATGGCCGCGAACTTGCCGGACAGGAAGCCGGCACCCAGCGAGACCATCGCACAGATCAGCAGGATCACTCCGAATTTGATGGTGGACGGCATGCTGCCGCCGGTGATGCCCTCGTCGATCAGCGAGGCCATGATCGTCGGGATCAGGATTTCCAGGATGCCTTCGACCGCCACGAGCGCCGGGGCCAGCAGACTGGCCTTCTTGTACTCGCGGATCGACTTGCCCAGCGTGCGCAGGACATGTTTCGGCTTGTCCGGTTCCACGGCTTTGCGCGCTTGCGCAATCGCTTCTTCGGTGCTGCTCACTTGTTCTCCTCCTTCGTGTTGATGACCTCCGCTTCCGAGTATTCGGGAGCCGCCGTTGACGGCGTCTGGGAGGATGTCTGATGTTCAAATTCATGTTGTGCGCGCTCGATGTTGGCACGCATGCGCTCCACGTAGTCATGCAGCGCATCTTGCTCCGTTTGCGTGAAACCGTCGACCAGAAGACGCTCCACACGCTCCCCGTTCGCTTTGAGATCGGCGACGATGGCGTCGGCTTTATCCGTCAGCACAATGCGCTTACATCGTGCGTCGTGCGCCACGGATTCACGGGCAATCAGCCCTTTCTTCTCCATCAGCGCCAGCACGCGGGATGCCGTGGAACGGGTGATGCAGAATTTCTGCTCGATGGTGTGCTGATAGATCTCCCGATCCCGATTGCGCGCCAAGAACATGATGATATGCGCGTTGCCGCCGGTGGTCTCCTTGGCGGAGAGCGGCATGCTTTCGCCCAAATAACGGTCGACGGCCTTACTCACCGCCCGTATTTCAATGCTGAGAATACGTTGCTCCATACCCCTCCATACCATGTCTGTCGATGCGAAAATCGCATTCCGATCATTCAGGCAACATAACATAATAATGCATACCATATACAACAGTTGCATATACAACAATCGGCGTGTTGAACAATTGCTCCCATCCGTCGATAGTCCGATTCCAGCGTCCGCAAATGGGACTTTCGCGGGAATATAGGGTAATCGACAGCGAGAGAGCGGCTAACAGGCATAGCAAAGGGGTCTCATGGCTGACCATGAGACCCCTGATTGCTTGTTACGGGCGGGTGCCCGTCATGCCGTTACCGGCGGCGGCGAACGACGTTCACCGTGACGAAGCCGGCAGCTGCGAGCAGCAGCATGGCAACGCCGATGACGGCGACGCTGGCGCCGGTCTTGGACAGACCGTTGCCCTTGTCGTTGGGCTTGCCCGCGGAAGGCTTGTCGCCATCGTCGGGCTTGCCGGTGTCGCCGGCCTTGGCCAGCGCGGCAGTGGCGGACTTCAGCGTCGTGAGCGCGCCGGAGATCTGCGCCTCGGTGGCGTCCTTGTCCTCCAGCACGGCCTTGGCGTTATCGAGCGCCGCGGCGAACACCTTCCACGAGTCGGCGGTGTAGTCCTTCTCGTCAAGCTTCGACGCGGATTCGACCTCCTTGCGCAGGTCGGCCTTCGGATCGGTCGGTTCGGGCTTGGGCTCAGGCTCGGTCTTGGCGGCGACCTTGAACGTCACCGTCGCCGTATCCGTCGACTTGTCCGAATACGTCACCGTCACCGTGGCCGTCACCGTCTTGCCCGCCTGCGCGTCCGTCGGCGTGAACGACACCGTACCGTCCGCGGCGACCGTGAACCCGTCACCCGCGACCGCGAACGTCGTGCCCGCCGGGGCATCCGCGGCGGCGGCGCCCTTCGTGAACGACACCGCGGCGGTGGCCTTCTCGCCCACCTTCGCCGCAACCGAAGCCGGATACGCCGCAGCATACTGCTCCGACAGGCCAGGCTCGGGCGAAGGCTCATCGGCATCCGTGTAGGTGATGACCGGGCTGATGTGGATCGACGACTTGGAGGTGCCGGCCGCGGCATCCACCGAGAAGCGCAGCACATCGCCGACCGCGACCTTGACCGTGCCCTTGGCGGACGCCAGGCATTCGTTGAACCCGGTCGCCGTCGCGAAGGAATTGGTCATCGTCGCGGAGCAGATCACCTCGTCGTTCTTCAGCAGCTTCAGGACCACATCCTTGCCGTTGCTGCCCGACTGACGGATGTACGGCTCGACGTTCGCTCCGGTCACCTCGTCCAGCGTGACCTTCACGGAACCGGCCTTCGGCGCGGTCCAGGCCATCGCCGTCGCCGCGGAATCACCCGGATTGTCGGCGATCAGGCCGTGGATGGCGCTGCGGTCGGCCGGAAGGCTCTTGTTCTGATAGTCCACACCGACGCCGTAGTACTTGTCGTAGTACGTCTGCGGGTACACATCGGAACCGAAATCGGTAATCGTCTGCCATTTGCCGGACACCTGACGCTGCGACGTCCAGATCGGGCCCTGAGAGTCGGTCTTGAAGTCGTCGACCCAGTTCCAGGCGTTCTTCTGCACGACCGTGTAGTCGGCGGTGAAGGTGGAGCCGTCGGCGTAGAAGCGCAGCACGTCGCCGGCCTTTACTGCCGCGGCGTCCTCCAGCTTGGTGCCGTCGCGGTACACGGCCTTGAGGGCCGAATCCGGCTCGGCGGTCACCAGGGCCAGCAGATCGGCGACGGTGGTCGGGGTCTTCGAGGTGAACGGCACATAGATGACGTTCGCGCCGTCCGCGGTGCCGGTCTCCAGCTTGGAGGTGCCGAGCGCCGCCGGAGCGGTCACGGTGAACGTGGCCGTCGCCTCGATGGACTCGTTGGTGTCGGAGAAGGTGACCGTCACCGGCACGGTGATGGTGCCGGCCTGGGTGCTGGTCAGCGTGACCTCACCGGTGGCGGCGTTCACGGACGCGCCGGCCGGGGCACCCGTGCCGAGCGCGAACTTGGTGCCGGCGGGGATGGACGCCGCGGCGCTGTCCGCCTTGAGCGTGAACTTGGGCGTGCGCTTGAGCGCGACGCCCGCGCCGCCGGACACGGCCGGGTACAGCACGTTGTACTTCTGCGCGTTGGACTTCTCGACGTTGAAGGTGACGGTCGCCTCGTCGGTGGTGTTATCCGAGTAGGTGACGACCACGGTCGCGGTCTTGGTGGTGCCGTACGCATCGGCGCCGGGCGTGTAGGTGACCGCGCCGGTCGCGGCGTCCACGGCCACGCCGTCGACCGCGGTCTTCAGCGCGTAGGACTTAACGCCGGTCGGGGTGGCGGCGGCGCCGTCCTTCGTGAACTTCACCGTAGCGGTGGCCTTGGTGCCGACCTTGGCGCTCACCGCGTCGTAGGAGGCAGCGTACTGCGCCGTCTGGGACTCGACGGGTGCCACATCCTGATAGGTGATGACCGGGCTGATGTGGATCGACGACTTGGAGGTGCCGGCCGCGGCATCCACCGAGAAGCGCAGCACATCGCCGACCGCGACCTTGACCGTGCCCTTGGCGGACGCCAGGCATTCGTTGAACCCGGTCGCCGTCGCGAAGGAATTGGTCATCGTCGCGGAGCAGATCACCTCGTCGTTCTTCAGCAGCTTCAGGACCACATCCTTGCCGTTGCTGCCCGACTGACGGATGTACGGCTCGACGTTCGCTCCGGTCACCTCGTCCAGCGTGACCTTCACGGAACCGGCCTTCGGCGCGGTCCAGGCCATCGCCGTCGCCGCGGAATCACCCGGATTGTCGGCGATCAGGCCGTGGATGGCGCTGCGGTCGGCCGGAAGGCTCTTGTTCTGATAGTCCACACCGACGCCGTAGTACTTGTCGTAGTACGTCTGCGGGTACACATCGGAACCGAAATCGGTAATCGTCTGCCATTTGCCGGACACCTGACGCTGCGACGTCCAGATCGGGCCCTGAGAGTCGGTCTTGAACTCGTCGACCCAGTTCCAGGCGTTCTTCTGAGCGATGGTGTATTCGATCGGCGTGTTCGAAGTGCCTTCGACCTCGAAGCGCAGCACGTCGCCGGCCTGGATCGCCGCGTCGGCCGCCAGCTTGTTGCCGCCACGGTACACGTTGGCGACTGATCCGTCACCGACCGTCAGGCCCGCGCGAAGCTGCTTGACTGTGGTCGGGTTCTTCGCGGTGAACGGCACGTAGACGACCTTGGAGCCGCCGACCGTGGCGGTCTCGTACGCGTTGACCTTGCCGGAGACGGAGAGCACGTTGCTTTCGACGGCACCCAGGTCCGGGGTTCCCTTGATGGTGTTGCCGAAGAAGTCGTTCGTGACCGCGTAGTCGTTCATGTCGGAGATGACCTTGCCGGCATTGATGGCCGGGGAGCCGTCAACGGGCTTGTATCCGTCGAACTCGCTGCCGGAACGGCCATAGACCGAACCGTTGGCCTTCGGCGCGCTCGGCGCGTGTCCGGCATTGGCCAGAACGGTCGCCACATCGGCGACCTCGACGGCGTGGGAATCGGAGGCGGGCCTGTTCGCGTAATTGACGTACATGTTGTTGTCGTACGTCTGGCCGCCGTGCTGGTTGCCGCGGTTCCACGTCTCGGTCTTCTTGGTGTCGGCCGCGTTGATGAAGATGTTGTTCTCGAACTTCGCCTGGCTGTTGGATCGGCCGGTCAGCACCGCGCTGTCCTTACCGATGTAGACGGTGTTGTTGTAGATGTGGTTGCCCGGACCGTTGCCCGGCAGGTCGAACACGCCGCGGCGGTCGTTCTGCGAGATGTTGTAGCGGAACGTCGTGTTGATGGCGTACTGGTTGCAGATCATCAGCGAGGCGAACGAGTTGCCGTACGAGTAGTTGTACTGGTACAGCGTGCCGTCGCCGTAATCGGCGTCCCACGCCTGGCCGTCGCCGTTGCCGTGTTCGGAGTTGAGGTTGTTGTACATCTCGTTGTACTGGAAGATCGGGTCCTTGCAGCGCCAGGGCCAGATGCCCGCCGCGACCCAGCCGCCGTACCTGCCGCCGTGCTCGCGGTCATGCGGGTAGTCGACGTCGTTCATGTGCTTCGAGACGCTGTCGCCCACGTTGTACTGGATGACCGGACGGTCGCAGTACATGAGGGTGATGGCGTCGCCGCCCGCACCCTTGACGTAGTTGTTCTCGATGGTCACGTTGGTCTGGCCGTACTTGGCGATCAGGTCGTCGTCGATGCTGCCGTCGCCCCACGTCGCGTCGATGAAGTTGAGGTACGCGGTGTAGCCCACGGCGATGCCCCAGCGGTCCACGTCCTTGACGATGTTGTTCTTGATGGTGATGTGGTCGAAGCGCGAGATGTGGTTCTGCAGCCACGTGTTGTCCGCGGCGTTCTTGTTCTCGCGGGCGTAGTGAGCCATGAAGTAGATGCCGCCGTTGGCCATGTGCTTGTTGTAGATGTTGCCGTCCACGTCGTGGATGTTCAGGCCCTCAAGCGTGACATGGCTCATCGTTGTGCCGTTCTCCGCGATGCCGGCCACGCCGGTGCGGTCCATGCGGTCGGCCGAGCGGTCGAGCTTGGTGCCATCCGAATCGGCCGTGTCGGTCCACTTCCACGTGTCGATCGGGTCGTAGACGTCGGGGTCGTCATTGGTGATCTCCAGGTTCTTCACCGTGATGTACGACACGTCCTTGAGCAGGATGGCCGAGGAGACGGTGCCCTTGTTCTGGTGGTTGCCGACCGACGCACGGTAGTTCTGGTACCACCGGCTGCCCTTGACGCCGTTCGCCGCGATGACCGGCTTGGCGGAGGCGTCGCCGTAATCGGCGATGGTGATGGGCGCGTCGGCGGTTCCCGACGTGTCCTTGATGTGCAGATACTGGTCCTGGAACGTGGAGCCACGCTCCAGCAGCACGGAGTCGCCCGGCTTAAGGTCGGTCGCGATGGCGTTGACCTTGTCCAGCGTCTTCCAGGGATGGTTCTGATCGGTGCCGGCGTTGCCGTCATCGCCATGCGTCGACGACACGTAATATGTCGTTCCGGTCGACGCCGCCGCTGGCGTCGCATCGCCCGCGAGCGCCGAAGACGGCGCGATCAACGCGAACGCCGTCCCCAAAGCGACCGATGCTGCGATCATCCGTGATCCTACATGAGGTTTCATCGTTGTCCTTACTGTTATTGGAGAGTCTCCGTTCCCCTCCTCGTTGCGGGGGGACATGTCGGCGATCCGGTCATCCATGACGATGCCCCCTTCCGGGGTCATTCACGGACTCGCCACACCACCAATATGTAAAGAGACTTTACAAGTTCAAAAGTATAGCGGTACCCATAGGCTACGGCAATGGGGTATGGCGTATTCGGCATTTCGTTAACTGTCATAACGTCACCCTTGTACCCCCTGAACGGAACCCGGGAAATCAGTCGCAATGTCCAGCATTCGGACGCAAACCAGCTATCGATTCTTTGTATAACGGCACCGCCGTGGCCGATGGAATCTACAGGTACGATATGCCCCATGACGACACCGAGAATCAGTTACGCGCATCTGCTCGCCAAGCCGAATCCCAAGCACATCGACAGTCTGCTGCGATTCTTCGAGGAAGGCCGTTCCAAACGCGGCACGGGCGGTTTCGGCGTGGAGATCGAACATCTTCCGGTGCACAACGGCGACGACACCGCCGTCAGCTACTACGAGGAGAACGGCGTCGAAACGCTGCTCAAGCGCATCGCGCCGTACTACGACAAGGAGAAGGAGTACTGGGAGAACGGCCATCTGGTCGGACTCGGGCGCGAAGGCATCGCCGTGTCGCTGGAGCCCGGCGGTCAGGTGGAGTGCTCGCTGGGCATCCTCAAGACGCCGCAGGAACTGCTGACGCTGTATCGTTCCTTCCGGCGCGACATCGATCCCGTGCTGGACGAGCTGGGCTTCCGTCTGGTCAATTACGGCTACCAGCCCAAGTCGGGCTTCGCCGACGTCAAGGTCAACCCGAAGGACCGTTACGACGCCATGACCCACTACCTGGGGCGGGTAGGCCAGTTCGGCCCGTGCATGATGCGGTGCTCGGCCTCCACGCAGGTGAGCATCGACTACGTCGACGAGCAGGATTCCATCGACAAGCTGCGTCTGGGCACCATCATCGGGCCGATCCTCGCCTGGTACTTCCGCAATACGCCGTATTTCGAGGGCGCGCCGAACCCGTGGCCCCTGCTACGCCAGCGCATGTGGGACTATCTCGACCCCCAGCGCACGAACGTGATTCCCGGACTGTTCGACAAGCGGTTCGGCTGGGAGGAGTACGCCATCGACGTGCTGTCCACGCCGCTGATGTTCGCCGATCTGACGCATACGCCGGAGGCCAAGGGCCTGAGCGGCAAGGAGCTGCATCACCCGGCGTTCTATGAGAACGCCGGAGAGGTGTATCCCGACCGCGAGCTCAACCCGTACGAGATCAACCACATCATCTCCACGCATTTCAACGACGTGCGTATGAAGAACTTCATCGAGCTGCGGCATTGGGATTCGCTGCCGATCGAGCGCGCCGAGCGGCTGACGGAGATCATCGCGTCCCTGTTCTACATGCCGGGGAACAGGGAGCGGCTGGAAAGCTACTTCGAGGATATCCGCGAAGAGGACGTGTTCGAGGCGAAGGCGAACCTGCAGGCGCGCGGCGCGCAATCGGCGCCGTATGGCCAGCCGCTCGAATTCTGGAAGGAGTTCCTGGGATTGGAGGGCCTGTTGGCCGACGAGCCCGGCGATCCGAAGCATCCGAACGTATTCCAGGAATAACCGGAATCCAAGGCGACGACCGACGGACATGATTGTGGGGGCGTTCCTGCGCAATGCGGGCGACACCCCGCAATCATGTCCGTCGCGTATCATGACGGCATGAAGCAGTCACGAAAACGCGGATCAGGCTCTCCCAGCAAGGCAACGGACGGGAGCGGCCGTGACGCCGCGAAGATGGGGACGAAAACCAATACGAGAACCCGCGCGATCATCGTCGTCGCGGCCGTCCTGCTGATTGCGGCCATCGTCGGCACCGTCTTTCTCGTCCGTTCACTCACGGCGAGCCCCGACTCGTCAAAGACGGACGACGCGCAAGCCAACGCGACGCAGGCCTTCCCGAAATTCTCCTTCGGCGACACCACCATCACGCAGGCCGAATTCACCCAGGCGTGGTCGTCGCAGCGCACCGCCGCCGTCAGCTATTTCAAGCAGAAGCACGACGTCAACCTCAACGCCCAGGACGCCGACTGGACCGCCTCATACGGCGGCGAGAAGCCGGTCGAATGGCTGACGAAACAGACTATCGACACGCTGCGCTTCCGTCACGCGGCGTACCTGATCGCAGTCTCGTACGGGCTGGTCGACGACGACTCGTACACCGGCATCGTCAAGCGCATGGAAACCCTCAACGCGAACAACCGGCAGAAACGTGAAGCGGGGCAGGTCATCTACGGACGCAGCGAATACGACATCGCCTCATACATCGACTACGAGATGACCGCGCTGAAGAACGACTACGTCGACGACGCCACGAAACCGGGCATGAACCCGAGCGAGACCGAGGTGCAGGAGTTTTACGACGCGCACGACTGGACCGTGGACGGGGTCGAGGGCAAGGCGCCGCTCGCCGATGTGAAAGCCAATGTGAAGACGGCGCTGCGCACGGAACGCTACCGCGAGAGGGTTCAGAGCAAGGCCGACAAGATAGACGTGTCGACCCTGCCATGGAAGAGGCTGTACGCCTACGCGGCGACCCTGGTCGGCTGATCGCCGGGCCGAAGCTGATCCGTCAGTCGGCCGCGGCCAGCTTCTGGTGGTTCTTCTTCGCCGCGGCGATCATCAGCTTGATGCGGTTGAGCTGATTGGCCTGTGAGGCGCCGGGATCATAGTCGATGGAGACGATGTTCGCGTCCGGGTGCAGACGGCGAATCTTGCCGAACATGCCGCGGCCGGTCACATGGTTGGGCAGGCAGGCGAACGGCTGGGCGCAGATCACATTCGGGCAGCCAGACTCGATGAGCTCCAGGATCTCGGCGGTCAGCAGCCACCCCTCGCCGGCCTGCACGCCCACCGAGGTCACCTCGGAGGCCTTCTTGACCAGCTCGGGCATCGGCAGGTCCTGGCTGAACTTGCCATGCGCCAGATCGATGGCCGCGCGCACCGGGTTGAGGTAACGGTCGAGACCCCAGCGCATGAGCGAGTACAGCTTCTTGTTGCCGCCCATGCCGAGGTTCTTCTCGTTCCAGTCGGTGATGTACGGACGCGTGGTCATGAACTCCATGATGCCGGGGACCACGGCCTCGCAATCCTGCGATTCGATGACGTCGACCACGTGGTTGTTCGCGTCGGGATGGTACTTGACGAGGATCTCGCCGACGACGCCGACGCGCACCTTGCGCGGGATGTCGCGCAGCGGCAGTGCGTCGAACGATTTGACGATCTCCTTGAGCAGCGTCTGGTACGGCAGGTAATGCTTGCCGATCTTCTTCTTCGCGGTATCGGAGAAGCCGTGGTGCTCGATGGTCTCGCGCACGATGGTGTCCCACATCTGGTACAGCTTGTCGGCGCTGCCCTTCTCGACCTCGTACGGGCGCACGCGCATCAGGCATTTGAGCAGCAGGTCGCCGACGACCAGCGCCTTGATGGCGCGGTGCAGCAGCGTGGGCGTGGCCTTGAAGCCCGGGTTGTCCTCGAAGCCCTGTGTGGACAGCGCGATGACCGGCACCTGCGGGTAGCCGGCGTCGATCAGCGCCTTGCGGATCAGGCCGAAGTAGTTCGTCGCGCGGCACATGCCGCCGGTCTGCGTGATGGCGAGCGCCACATGGTCGGGATCGTACTTGCCCTTGACGATGGCGTCGACGAGCTGGCCGATGACCATGATCGCCGGGTAGCAGGCGTCGTTGTTGACGTACTTGAGGCCGAGTTCGACGTCCTCGCGGCTCGCGGTCTTGAGGATGTCGAACTTGTATCCGCCGGAGCGGATGACCGACTCGACCAGCGACATGTGGATCGGGCTCATCTGGGGGCCGACGATCGTGTAGTCCTTCTTCATCGACTTGCCGAACGGCACCTTGTTGGCGTACTTCGACATGGTCGCGGTGTTGTGGCCGGATTTCTTGGCGGCCTTCCTCGCGGACTTGCCGTTCGGCGAGGTGGCGGCGAGTCGCGACTCGGCCTGCGCCGCGCGGCGGGAGGCGTCCTTGACGGCCTTGGTGAGCTGCGGGTTGCTCTTCATCACCGTGTCGAGCATGACCTGACGGCCGGGCGTGGGCGCCTCGGATCCGGTCTTGCGGAAGCCCGTGGAATGCGGGGCCGGCTGCTCGGCGGCGTTCTTCTGCTTCTCCGCGGCCTCGACTGCGGCCTGCGCGGCGGCGAGCTGGTCCTGGGCGGCCTTGAGCTGCACCTCGGCGGCCGCGAGCTCCTCCTTGGCCTGACGCTGCGCCGCAAGCTCGGCCGCACTGGGGCCGACCGGCTGGTCCTGCTTGTTCGGCAGCACCTGCTGGCGGGATTGGGACTGGGCCTGTGCGGCCAGACGCCGCTTGTTGGCCTCGCGCTCCTCGACGGCGGCCTTGAGCGAACGCAGGCGGATCTTCGCCGCTCCGAGGTTGCTCACCTCATCGATCTTGAGCAGCGTGTACACGTCGGCCTTGTCGGCGAGGATCTCGGCCACCTGATCGGTGGTGATGGCGTCCAGGCCGCAGCCGAAGGAGTTGAGCTGCACGAGTTCGAGACCAGGGTAGGATGCCACGAAATGCGCCGCCGCGTAGAGCCGCGAATGGTAGGCCCACTGGTTGGTGACGCGCAGCGGCATGCGGGAGACGGTCACCTTGCGGTCGCCGACGTGGCGGAAGCCGTTCGCGTTCTTCTTGCGCGGGTCCTCCTCGCCTTCCGACAGGTAGTCGCTCAGATGCAGGTTCTCCCCCGGCTGCAGTTCGCAGATCGAATCCTCCGAGAGCACGACCATGCCGAGCGCGCAGATCGTCTCGGGGATGCCGTGGTTGACCTCGGGGTCGATGTGGTACGGGCGTCCGGCGAGCACGATGCCCCGGCAGTTGTGCTCCTTCATGTAGGCGAGCGCCTTGAAACCTTCCTCCTGCACGTCGTTCTTGAAGATCTTGTCCTCGGCGTACGCGGCCTTGACCGCGGTCTCGGCCTCCTCGCGGCTCACGTTCGCCCAGGCGAACTCCTCGACGATGCGGTCGACCATGAGCTCGTGGTTGGCGAGGTTGAAGTACGGGTGCATGTAGCGGATGCCGTCCTCGCGCAGTTCGGGCATGTTCGCGCCGATCACCACCGGGTAGTTGGCCACGACCGGGCAGTTGTAGTGGTTGTCCGTGTTGGGCACGAGGTTGTTCTCGTAGCTCACGCACGGGTAGAAGATGTTCTTGACGCCCTTGCCCAGCAGCCACTTGATGTGGCCGTGCACCAGCTTGGCCGGGTAGCAGATGTTCTCGGAGGCGATCGATTCGATGCCGGTCTCGAACAGCTCGTGCGAGCTGCGGCCGGAGATCATCACCTTGAAGCCGAGCGAGGTGAGCAGCGTGAACCAGAACGGGTAGTTCTCGTACATGTTGAGCACGCGCGGGATGCCGATCTCGCCGCGGGTGGCCTTCTTGTCGGTGAGCCTGCGGTAGGCGAAGCAGCGCTTGTACTTGTAGTCGTACAGGTTCGGCCTGCCGGAGCGCTTCTTCTTCGCGTCGCCGCCGCGCTCGCAGCGGTTGCCGGTAACGTAGCGCGAGCCGTCGGCGAACGTGGTGATGGTGAGCTTGCAGTGGTTCTGGCACAACTTGCACACGTCGCGCTCGGAGGTCATCGACATGTTGTCGAGGTCGTCGCCGGACAGGATGTTGGACGCCGTGTGGTGCACGCCGTCGATGACGACCTCGTGGTCTTGCTCCACGCTGACATCGTCGCTGCCGGCCATATCGGCGGACTGGCCCGCGGAGACTTCGGCGTCGTGGTCGTGCGCGTCGTCGGCCACGTCCTCGTAATGCATGCGTGCGGTCAGGGCGGCGCCGAACGCGCCCATCAAGCCGGCGATGTTCGGGCGGGTCACCTCGCGCTCGGTGAGCAGCTCGAAGGCGCGCAGCACGGCGTCATTGAGGAACGTGCCGCCCTGCACGACGACGGTGTCGCCGAGCTCACCGGAGTCACGCAGCTTGATGACCTTGTACAGCGCGTTGCGCACGACCGAATAGCACAGGCCGGCGGCGATGTTCTCCATCGACGCGCCTTCCTTCTGTGCCTGCTTGACGGACGAGTTCATGAACACCGTGCAGCGCGAGCCGAGGTCGACCGGATGGTCGGAGTTGAGGGCCGCCTGGGTGAACTCCTGAATGGTCAGACCCATCGACTGCGCGAAGGTCTGCAGGAACGAGCCGCAACCGGACGAGCACGCCTCGTTGACGGCGATCGAGTCGATGACGCCGTCGGTGATGGCCAGGTATTTCATGTCCTGGCCACCGATGTCGATGACAGCGGTGACGCCGGGGCTGACCATTTCGGCGCCGCGGTAGTGCGCCATGGTCTCGACCACGCCCTCGTCCAGGTGCAAGCCGGTGGTGATCAGTCCCTCGCCGTAGCCGGTCGCGCAGGATCGGGCGATCCACGCGCCTTCGGGCAGCTCGGACTGGATCTTCTTGACGATGTTGATGGCGGCGGTCAACGGGCTGCCTTCGTTGGTGGCGTAGCTGGACCATACGATCTCGCGGTCGTCGTTGACGAGCGTCGCCTTGATGGTGGTCGAACCCGCGTCGATACCGAGGAAGTGCGGGCCTTTCGCGCCTTCGAGCGTGCCGATGTGGATGTGTTCGCGATGATGGCGCTCGTTGAACGCCTCGCGCTCCTGATCGGAGGAGAACAGCGGGGGCATGGTCGGCGTGTTCGCCGGCAGGTTCTTCAGGTCGTCGAGGGCGGCGATGATGTCGTCACAGGTGCGCGGCTCGAAATGCACGCCGTCGACGTCGATGCCATCCGGCTCCCCAGCGATCAGCGCGGAGCCGTATGCGACGTACAGGTGGGCGTCGGTCGGCACGATGAACTCGTCGACCTTGCCGGCGAGCGCGCGGTGGAACGCCTCGCGCAGCTCGGACATGAAGAACAGCGGGCCGCCGAGGAAGATGACCGTGCCGTGGATCGGGCGTCCGGAAGCCAGACCGGCGATGGTCTGCGTGGCCACCGCGGTGAAGATCGACGCGGCCAGATCGGGCTTGGCGGCGCCGTCGTTGATTAGCGGCTGCAGGTCGGTCTTCGCGAACACGCCGCAACGCGACGCGATCGGGTACAGGGTCTTGTAGTCCTTGGCATAATCGTTGAGGCCGGAGGCGTCGGTGTCGAGCAGCGTGGCCATCTGGTCGATGAATGCGCCGGTGCCGCCCGCGCACGAACCGTTCATGCGCTGTTCGGGAGTGGGCTTCAGATACGTGATCTTGGCGTCCTCGCCGCCGAGCTCGATGATGACGTCGGCCTGCGGGTATTCCTCGTCGATCGCGCGGGTCTCGGCGATGACCTCTTGGATGAACGGCACGTGCAGGTTGTCGGCGAGCGTCAGGCCGCCGGAACCGGTGATGGCGAGACGAATGGGCTCGTCGCCGCGGCCGAGGTCGACGAGCGTCTGATGGATGTCCTTGAGCAGTCCAGCCACCGTGGCGCGGACGTTGGCGTGGTGACGTCGGTAGTCGGAGAACAGCACGTCATTGAGCGCATTGGTCTGATCGAGCACCACGGCCTTGACCGTGGTCGATCCGATATCCAGACCCACGCGCAACGGCTTACTATCGTGGCTTTCGGCCGCGGTATTCGCTGTATCCACCATCTGTTACCTCTGTCTTCGGTTCAGGACTTCCCTCTACTTCCTTATGTAATGTAGTCCGAGACCCCTCCTAACGAGCCGTCGTATGGCGTGATTTCGCTAACAAACGCAAAACGGAAACTCGACGGGTTCCCCACGATTGCGGCGTTACCCGTTGCAAACTAGTTTGTTTTGGTTTGCATGGCCTCGTTGCCAAGGCCAGCTCCAAGCCTCACGCGACTCTCGCCGCCGCTTGGTTCGCGTTTCGCCGGATGCCGCATTGTCCCGCCTTTGGGGTGGGCATGTCTTACGCTTCCTCCACGCGCGTTTGACGTCTCCGGGGCACTCCCGGCGACTTGGATGTTGACGGCCGCGTTCACATCACGGTCGATGACAAGCCCGCACCCCTCGCAATGGTAGACGCGCTCGGACAGGGGCAGCTTGGCTTTCACCGTCCCGCAGTTCGAGCAGGTCTTCGAGCTTGGATACCAGCGGTCGATGACGTGAAGCCTCGCGCCGGTGCGTGCGGTCTTGTAGGTCAGTAGGCGTCGGAACTCCGCGAACGCGGCGTCCTGAATCGAATGGGCGAGCCTGTGGTTTCCCACCATGCCCGCCACGTTCAGGTCCTCGATGCCGATGTCCGCGTAGGTACGGGCGAGCATGGTGGTGGTCTTGTTGAGCGCGTCCGAACGCAGGTTCGCCACCCGTGCGTATAGTCGGGCGACCTGCGCCCTCGCCTTGCGGCGGCGGTTGGAGCCCTTCCGTTTGCGGCTCAGATTCCGTTGGGCTTTCCTCAACCGTCTGAGGTTCGATCTGAGTGCGTGCGGGTTGTGCATCACGGTGCCGTCCGACAATGTGGCGAGCTCCTTCACGCCCAAGTCGACGCCGACGCTCCCGCCTTTCGGCGGCGGTGGAATCGGCAGGTCGGCGCGTTCGACGGTCAGGCTGGCCTGCCAGCGTCCACCACGCTTGGATACGCTCATGCGCAGCACCTTCGCGCCGTCCACTCGCCTGGACACGTTCTCCATGCAGTGCACGCGGCCTATCCTCGGGAGCCGCAGCGCATGAGGGTCACAGTCGATGAGACCAAACGAGCCCGTCGTGTACGCGAATCCGGGAACCGCCCTGTCCTTGGATCTGAAGCGCGGGAAGCCCATCCTGCGGCCTTTCCGCCGCCCCTTGCGGGACTTGGAGAAGTTCTTCAGGGCGTCGGCCAATGATTCGAGGCCGCTGTTGTACGCCTCCTTGCTGTTCTCCGGCCACCACGGTTCTCCCGTGGTCTCGTCCACGGCGAGCGTGTTCTTGACTTGGTTCCACCACCTGCGCAGCCCGTAGTACGACCATTCGGGTTCATCGCCGCGTTCGAGCATGTCCTTGACATGCGCCAGTCCCGCGTTGTAGGCGAACCGCGCCGCCGAACAGTCGAGGACGCGCCGTCCGCCGTTCACGTTCTCCATGGTCGGGCTCAAGGGCGCCGGCGACCTGACCGCGGAAGGGCTGGAATCGGATCGGGATTTGGTCAGCTTCGGTATTTCGATAGCAGCTGTTCCGGCGTCATTCCCCATGCCGTGCATAGCGAACCCAGGTCGCCCAGAGTCCACTCCTTGTTGTCGTGGATTCGCTCGTTCACGTAGGCGGGACTTTTGCCCATGATGGCGGCGAGCTGGCGTCCCGAGACGCGGCGTATGCCGGCTTCGGCGCGGATCGCCGCGCTGACTCTGATGCCGAAGTCGCTGACTGGTGTCGCTTTCTTGCTCATAACCTCCATTATTTATGTAAATACAAACATTTTCAACTTACCGATTTGACAGTTCATAAACCTACGGTTATGTTCATAACTACGAACACTTCCAAAGGAGCAAAACGTGGCAACCGACCCCTTCAAAAAGGAAAACAGAACTAGGAAATACCCGCCTAGATCAGCCACTTTTCAGCTATTCCAGGCAGCTCGGTCAGCACTTCTTTGCCAAAAAAGACACCATCGATGTTCCCCATGTTGAGAATATCGATCAACCGACACAGATACGCCTTGCCCTTCCCCCACCAAGTACGATGCGAGTCAACCATCAAATACACTTCTGGCGCATCAGAAACTCTCGCAAGGTCTCTCTTCTCATAACCATCTAGCTGCGTGATATAAACAGCATCAGATATCTTCGAGCCGAATGTGGTTGTGTAATAGTATTCCTTAATCTCCCATAAAGCTCTGGCATTCCGAATAGATGGATACGCACCATCCATACGACGAGCAAAAGCGCCATACAGCTTATGCCTGTCATAAAAAGTAGCCAATCCATGAGGATCATAATCAAACGGCCGACGCAGGGTATCAGCCACAACTAGATCGATCATTCCAGTGAAATACTGGAGATTCCGCATATCATTTTTCTGCTTGTTCATGGCCACGACTACTTCGACACCATTCACAACAAACTTCTGAGCAGAATGCACGTCGACACCCTTGCTCCGCGTATATACAGGCACCCCATCGTCAACACCTATACTGGCCTTCAAAGAAGCGAACGCCTCAGACGCCTCTTCAACATCCATAAGGTCTTTTTCAACTTGACTATTCAATACGTCTGCACGATACCGAAAATACTCAAACAAAGAAACAGCAAACACTGATGGCCGATTCACAGCACCTAAAACACCAGTTGGATAATCATTTGTTTGCAATGCATGAAAAATATCAGCCATTGAATAATACTTGACCGCCCCGGTCTTCCGATCCGCAGCATCAAGAATCCTCGTCACTACGCGAACATACGCCCAAAACTCGGTACCCTGAACCAAAAAACGAGGATCAGCTTTCATCGGATCTTCCTATCCAGCTCCAAAATCATTACCGACGGATCCGCCCGCAATGCCCTCGCCACACGAATAAATTCAACAACCGACAACCTTCTCTGAGCATTCTCATACTTAGACACAAACGACTGGCTTTCCCCGACACATTTAGCCAAATCCGCCTGACTGATTCCACTGACCACACGCGTCTTCTTTAACAATTCAGACACAGCGGCGTCGCCTTCTGCTGCAATCGCATTCCTCACCATAAGCATCACAGTATGACACGCCTTACAATTATTCCGAATTAGGATATAATGTATCCTGTTACATATATGCCCGAGGAAACCTTCACCATGACACAACCGACCGTAGCGCCATTCAAAACGCAACTCATAAAATGGGTTGGAAACAAGCAGCGGTTCGCGCCGCAAATCATATCCCTCTTCCCCGAAGATATGAAAACGTACTATGAGCCATTTCTTGGATCAGGAGGAGTCCTAGGAACCTTATCCCCAAAAAGAGCCGTCGCTTCGGATGCACTTCACCCTCTCATGGATATCTGGTTCACCCTGAAAGAAGACCCCGATCAACTGATCCAATGGTACGCAGCACGAAGAGACGGACTAAAAGATCATAACCAAGTAAAAGCCCGTTACGCGTACGTCTTGGCCAACTTCAACCAAAACCCCAGCGGTGCTGACTTCGTATTCCTAACAAGAACCTGCTACGGCGGCGTAGTTCGCTTCCGCAAATCCGACGGCGGCATGTCAACACCATGCGGCGCACATATGCCAATCTCCAGCGATAGTTTCGCAAAAAGAGTGTCAATTTGGCATAAGCGCGTGCAAGGAACCAATTTCTTTTGCACCGATTACAAAGAAACCATAGAGCTAGCCCAGCCTGGAGATGTAATCTACTGCGATCCACCATATACAGATTCCCAAGCCATTCTCTACGGTGCCCAAAAATTCCAATTCGCCGAATTACTTGACTCCATCGATAAAGCAAAAAGCCGAGGAGTATACGTTGCCCTATCTATAGATGGCTCCAAAAAAAGCGGCCTGCACGAAGTCCTTCTCGACTTCCCTGAAGGATTATTCGAAACAGAGGCCAGCATCACAGTCGGCCGCTCCATGCTGCATCGATTCCAAATGAACGGGCAATCTCTCGAAGGAGACGTAGTCAAAGACCGCTTACTTCTTACCTACAACCTCTAATCCTTCACGGTCGGCGACGAACTGCAGCAGGTAATCGACGAGGCGAAAACCCAACTCGACTAGCGGGACGCCTTGATCCGCCGGTAAGAGTCGTTGATGATCCACAGCCAGGAGCCGATGATGGGAACCACGTACAGGAGCAATGCCGCGGCGACGATCCACTTGTGCTGGAAGTATTCGTACTGTCGGGTCGCGTCGAACACGAACCAGGCGACCGGCAGGTAGATGACCGGCGCTGCGAGGAAACGCAGCCAGTCACGGCTGATCAGCTGGCTCAGCATGAAGATGCCGAATTGGATCGCGACCGGGATGAGCAGCAGCAGTGCGGTGAAACCGATGTTCCACACCGATTCGACGCCGCTGGTCGTAGCCCAGTTGAAGATCTCCGTGAACTTGATTCCGGCCGGGGATCCGAAGAACAGGAACATCAGCAGGAAGATCGCAGTCATGATCACCAGGATCGTGAAACCTACCATTGCGAGCAAAGCCATCATCTCAACCACCTCCAATACGTTTCATGTTCAATGACACTTGCTGCCTTTGCTAACTGCAACACTAAGCCAACAAGGCACGACAAGGCAAGCCCAAACCCCATTATCGCGCATTCGGGGGGGGTGAGCCGAGCATGCCAGCAGGCTGGTGGTCTTATGGACTAGTGCTATTGACCACCCCAGTCCCGCTCAAATCCCTGATATGGCGGCCACGCCGGCGGCGACGGCGAGCCATACCCCGGCCGCAGTATCCGAGACCTCCAGCGGACCGGGCACGCTGCTGCCCGCGAAAACGTCGACCACGCCGTCCCGCACGCCGCGCATATACAGAGTCGTCCGCCCCAATCCGGTGCCCAGCATGCGCGAGCACCTTTCCCGGAAACAGAGCATCATCACATGGAACAGCGGACTCACGCGAGGCCAGATGAATGCGGGGAGAAGCAAGGCCATGCCGATGGCGGGCGAGACTGTCAGGATGGCCGCGATCAGGCCGACGGCATCGAATCCACTGGATGGATGGCAAGGCCGGCGGCGCCGTCACGACGCCTGTGCGCCCTCGCCGACCTCGCGATCCTTGAGGTACATTTCGGGGATGTCGCGCTCCTGGTCGTGGAGCTTGGCCCAGACGACAGGCCTGCCGGCGGCCAGCGAACGCGGTACGTCGAGGATGCGCTGGTTTCTGGATCCGCGGAACTGCAGGAGGGAGTCGTGCTGGTCCTTGAGGTAGCGGCCGTCGACGAGGATGTCGATGAGCTGCAACAGTTCGAGCTTGTCCGGCGTCTCACCGGGACGCATCAGCTCCTCCCACGTGTAGCCGGTCCAGCACCAGATGTCTTTGTCGTGGCCGAACTCGCCGCGGATGCGCCGGGCGAGCGGCAACAGGACGGGCGTATTCAGCATGGGTTCGCCGCCGAGGAACGTGATGCCCTGGATCCACGGCGCCTTGAGGTCGTCGACGATCTTGTCTTCGAGCTTCTGCGTGTATTCGTGGCCGGCCTGGAAATCCCAGATCGACGAGTTGAAGCATTCGACGCAGTGGAACGGGCAGCCGGAGACGTACAGCGAATTGCGTACGCCTTCGCCGTCGGTGACGATGAAGGTCTTGTAGTCGGCGATCATGCGCTTGGACATGCGCCGCCCGTCCCACTGGCCGGAACGGGGGTTGTTGGTCAGTGATGACGGCACTCCGGGTCCGCGGCCGGTCTCGCCGGCCGCGAAATCATGCAGCGTCGACTTCCTGTCCATCATCATCCTCCCTGTCCAACCGTAACATTGCGCGCAACGAGCGAGGGTCGCCGGTATATGTTGTCTGACCGTAAGCTTGGCCGAACGGCCTTGAGTGTGTCAGACGACATATACCGGCGACCCTCGCGGACAGCACAACGCGCGGTACCGGCAGTTACTTGGCCTCTTCGAACCACTCGCGCTCGGAGCCGTCCGCCAGCGTCACGTGACCGGTCTCGCCGCTCATGTGCTTGACGCGGTGGGAGATCTCCTCGTGACGGCCATGCACCATCGGGCGCTGCACCGGGTTGCCGAGGTAGCCGCAGGTGCGCTTGGTGACGTTGCACTTGTCAGGGTCGCAGTTGCCGCATTCAGGGCACTTGAAGCCCTCGTCGGTCGGCTCGAAGTCGCCCTGGAAGCCGCACACGAAGCAGTGGTCGATCGGCGTGTTTGTGCCGAGGTAGCCGATGCCGATGTTGTAGGCGTAATCCCACACGGCCTCCAGCGCCTTCGGGTTGTCCTGCAGGCACGGGTACTCGCAGTAGTTGATGAAGCCGCCGGACGCGAAGTACGGGAAGTCCTTCTCGTAGTTGAGCTTCTCCATCGGGGTGGGCTGCAGCCACACCGGGTAGTGGAAGGAGTTGGTGTAGAAGTCGTGGTCGGTGACGCCCTCGATGCGGCCGAACTTCTCGCGGTCCATGCGGTTGAAGCGGTCGGTGAGGGATTCGGCCGGTGTGGAGTATACGGAGTAATGGTAGCCTTCGGCCTTGCTCCACTGCTTGCACAGTTCGCTCATGCGCTTGACGATCGACAGCGCGAACTCCTTGCCCTGCGGGTCCCAGCCGTGGTCGCGGATCCAGTCCTTGCCGTAGAAGACGGCGGTGGCCTCGGCCAGGCCGATGTAGCCGAGCGACACGGTGGCGCGCTCGTTCTTGAACAGCGTGTCGACGTTGCCGCTCGCGCCGAGGCGACCGAAGGCGCCGAAGCGGAACAGGGTGGGCGCGTTGACCGGGGTGGCCTGCTTGCAGCGCATGATGCGGAACTGCAGCGCCTGGTGGGCGACCTCCATGCGCTCGTTGAACAGCTTCCAGAAGCGCTCCTTGCTGCCGTGGGATTCGATGGCGATGCGCGGCACGTTCACGGAAACGACGCCGAGGTTCATGCGGCCATCCTCCTCGTCCTTGCCGGTCTCGGGGTTGATCCAGCCCTGCAGGAAGGAGCGGCAGCCCATCGGCGCCTTGAAGGAGCCGGTGATCTTGACGATGTTCTCGTAGAACACGACGTCCGGGTACATGCGCTTGGTGGCGCATTCCAGGGCGAGCTGCTTCAGGTCGTAGTTCGGGTCGCCAGGGTCGGCGTTCACGCCGTGGCGCACGGTGAACACGAGCTTCGGGAAGATTGCGGTGTGGTGGTCCTTGCCGAGGCCGCGGATGCGGTTGAGCAGGATCGCGCGCTGCACCTCGCGGGCGAACCAGTCGGTGCCCAGGCCGAAGCCGACGGTGACGAACGGGGTCTGGCCGTTGGAGACGCGGTTGGAGTTGATCTGGTACTCCATCGTTTGCATGGCGTCGTAGATGGACTTGCGCGTGCGGACCTTGGCGAGGATCTCACGCTCCTGCTCCAGCTCGTCGACGTCGGTGTGGAACGGCGTGTCCATGGGCAGCGGCTCGCGGGAGCCGAAGTGCAGCTTGGCGGGCTCGTTGGCCTTGGCGTTCTCGACCTGACGACGGGCGAACTCCACCGGCATGCCGTCGGGGATGGTCTCGCGGGCCTCTTCGAGGAACTTCTCGTAGTCCTTCTTCGCGTAGGCGGCGAGGTGCTCGTCGGCACGGTTGGCGGTCTGGCCGCCGTACTGGCTGGAGGCCACGTCCTTCATGATCTGGGTGATCTGCGTGGCGGCGATGGCGATGGACTTCGGGGAGGCCATCGGCGCGTTGCCGAGCGTGAAGCCGTTGGCGAGCATGTCCCAGAAGTTGGGCAGCGAGCAGTTGGACTGCGCGGTGAACGGCGAGTAGTCGGCGTCGTGGAAGTGGATGTCGCCCTTCATGTGCGCGTTCGCGACGGCCGGGGGCAGCATGTTGAACGCGGCGGCCTTGGAGACGGCGCCGGCGAGCAGGTCGCGCTGAGTGGCGTAGACGTTGGCATCCTTGTTCGCGTTCTCGTGGATCAGCGTCGGATCCTGGTTGATGAAGCGGGAGACGGCCTCGTTGACGTCCGTGGCCTTGGCGCGCTGGATGTCCTTGTCGAGACGGTAGTTGGTGTAGGCGCGGGCCACGTCGTACAGGTGGGCGTCGATCAGGGCGTGCTCGACGAGGTTCTGGATGTCCTCGATCTTGGCGGGACCGTTGTAGCGCTCCGTGATCTCGCCTTCGATCTGGTCGGCGAAGCCGCGGATCAGCTTCTCCTCCTCCGGGCCGACCTGCTTGTCAAGGTCGGCGAAGGCGGACTTCACGGCGCTGATGATGTTTATCGGGTCGAAGTCGACGACGCGACCGTCACGCTTCTCCACCAGCACCTTGGAGGAGGTGGCGGTACTGGCGTTCATCAGCAGAGCATCCATGTCCTAATCCCTGTCCTTTCGTGATTCCCGGCATGTCTTGCGGCGGTCACCGAGCCGAAATCACACGTGTGTAAGTTGTTTGTTCTCTGATGACTATACGACATGCCACCCCTAGATATAGTGGGGAAACGCCGAAAACAATCCTAGATATGCACATTTCGGCGAAATAGAGCCGAAAAGAACATCCGTGTGATTTACTTCACGGTATGTCGTCAGCGTGTCGCGGCGAGACCATCACCGAAAAGCCGGCCAACAATGATACCGTCCGACGGCGACGCTCTCGCAGGCAGAAAAACTTGTCCTTTCTGTACGTAAACCTTGAAGGCATGAATCAGGAACAGGACCTTGCAATCGCGACGCAGCGGCCGTCGGAGGGCGGCGGGGAGCGCATCCCCAAGCCCTTCGACCAACTGCCGCGCCTGGCAGCCGAGACCACCGCGGACAACCCCTGGCCGGTCAGCGTACTGAGCCAGAAATTCCATACCGCGGTGGAGCGCTGGCCCGCCGCGTGGATCGCCGGGCAGATCACGGAGATCAACACGCGCCGCGCCGGCTCGGCGTATCTTACGGTGCGCGATGACGTGGAAGACATCGCCATATCCGTGTCCGGCTGGCGGGCGTTCGCCTCGAAGGCCGCCTCATTCAAGCAGGGCGACCGCGTGGTCGTGCATGGCAAGGCCGACATCTGGGTCAAGCAGACGCGGTTGAGCTTCATCGGCGACGACATCCGCAAGATCGGCTCCGGCGGCGGACTGAAGGAGCAGATCGACCAGTTGCGCATGAAGCTCAAGGGCGAGGGCCTGTTCGACGCGGACCGCAAGCTGCCGCTGCCGGAATTCCCCTCCTGCATCGGACTGATATGCGCCCCGCACGCACGGGCCGAAGGCGATGTCATCACCAACGTGCGGCTGCGCTGGCCGACGGTGCGGTTCAACATCGTCCATGCCTTCGTACAAGGGCCGCAGTGCCCGCAATCCATCGTCGAGGCGATTCACCGGCTAGACGCCGACCCGGACGTCGACGTGATCATCGTGGCGCGAGGCGGCGGCTCGTTCGAGGACCTCATCGGATTCTCGGACGAGGCGGTGGTGCGCGCCACGGCGGGATGCGAGACGCCGATCGTCTCCGCCATCGGGCATGAGGACGACTGGACGCTGATCGACCTGGCGGCGGACCTGCGGGCCTCGACGCCGACCGACGCGGCGAAGAAGGTCGTGCCCGACGTGCACGAGCAGTGGCAGCTGATCGGCAATGCCATCGACCGCATGCGCATGCGCATCGACGCGCGCGTCGGCAACGAGATACGGCTGGTCGAAGGGTACGCGAACCGGCCCAGCCTGACGCAGCCGCTGACCATGCTGGAGCCGTACCAACGGTTCGTCGACGACGCGCGCCGCCGCATGGACATCGGCCTGACGCGCATCGTGGACGACGCCAGCCTGACCGTGGAGAAGCTGCATGCCAGCCTGACCGCGCTCAGCCCGCAATCCACGCTCGACCGCGGATACGCCGTCGTCCAGAACGCCGACGGGCACGTCATCGACGACGCCGGAAAGGTGAGCGCGGGAGACCATCTCACGCTGACGCTGCGCAAGGGGGTCATCACCGCCACCGCCCAGTAGCGGAGTGCCGCACGGCAGCAGAGTGCGGGGCAGATATCAGCCGCATAACCATATATATGACCGTTATCCAATCGAATACGACACGCATACACGACAGAAGGAGACCATCATGACCAGCAAGAACGCATCGGCGGCGAGCGAGCCGGCGACCAGCCTGACCGACAAGGAGCGCGAGGCCATCGCGCAGATGCCGTACGAGGAGGCCCGCGACAAGCTCATCCAGGCCGTGCAGGCGCTGGAGGCCGGCGGATTGAACCTCGACCAGTCCATGCGCCAGTGGGAGATCGGCGAAGCGCTTGCCAAGCGTGCGCAGAGCCTGCTGAACGAGGTCAAGGCCAAGCTCGACGCCGCCCAGGCCGAGCAGGCCAACAGCGCCGACACCGCCGGCACCCAGTCCAACCTGGACTGACGGGGCACCCTACGCGGGACATTGCGTCCATAAGCGCGCGCCACGGCGAAGCCCGCGCGAACTTATGGACGGAAAACACGAGGTTTGCGCCCATATGTGCGCGTAGCCGTCGTTTGGGCGAGCACTTATGGACGCAACGATGGCGTGCCGAGACCATCTATGTCCCCATATGCGTGGTGACGCACCGCCGTAGTGCCACGCACCGTAGTCGCACTACGCGGCATCCGTCATCGCCCGACGCCTACCACAACATGACAACGTCGCCGTAAGGTACCGCCCCGATCAGCCGGCCGTCACCGCCGTCACTGCACGACGATGGTGGCGAGCAGCGCGGCGTGATCCGAGCCGGCGACCGACTTGACCTGCATCTGACCGGCGATGATGTCCTTGTCCAGCACGATATGGTCGATGCCGGCGAACCACGGCAGCGGCAGCTTGTTGGACGGCCAGGTGAACGTGAACCCGTGCCCCGACTGCCGCGCGGCGTCCGAGAACCGGTTCCCCAGGATGTTGCGGAACGGCGTGTGGTCGGTCGTGGCGTTGAAATCGCCCATGAACACGTAGCGCGAACCTTCGCGCGAGCGCATGGATGCCAGCTCGTCCAACGAGCGCTTCCACCGGCTCCAGTAGCCGGGAATCGGCGCGGTGGTATGCACGGAGACGAATCGCAGCTGGGCCTTGCCGCCGCCGAACGTCACGGTGCCGCCCGGCATGAACGACGCGCTCGACCCGACCTCGTCATCGACCGGACGCCCGAGCTCGGTCGCGGACCAGATGCCGTTGCCGTAGACACCGTCCGACGACGAAACCTGCGAATACGGCAGATAGCTGTGGATGCCCGCCTCGTCGAGCTTCTTGACGAAATCGTTCGTCGTCTCCTGCAACGCGAGCACTTCGACGCGCTGATCCCGCACGATGTCGACGATGGCCTTCGCGTCCGCATGGCCTTTGTAGACGTTGAAGGTCATCACGCGGGCGATCATGTCGCCGGTGTCCGCCCGGGTCGATGCCATGGCCGCGTCGACGGCCGCCGGCAGCTTCGTGGACGCGCTGAAGAACGGCCACTGCCACCACACCTGGAGGCCGATGCAGGCGAGCGCCATCAGCATGGCGATCCAGCGGCGCGAGATGACCGACAGTATCAGCGCGAGCACGGCGAGAATCACGAACCACGGCGTCGCGGATACGATCACGGGGATGTACGGCAGCGCCTGCAGGTCCTCGGGGAGCATGCGCAGGACGCTGCACACCAATGCGAGAGCGGCGAATATGACCGACAAGACGCCAAGGAGACGGTGGCGTCGGCCTCGTGGGGCGCTTGTTTTCGCGGCGGGCCTTTTCTTCGCAGTGCCGGACGACGCGCCGGACCGCCGAGCCGCCGAGCCGTAGGCGTTCCGTGATGATCCTCGCGCGTTTGCCATTCGCCACTCCCCTGTCGTCCGTCAACCGGTACGCAACGACATGTATTCTTCCAGCCGTCGCGCATACAAGCTCATACGATAACGCCCCGGAACCGCGGACGCCATCGTTCCCGAGAATCATTCCCCATTCCGGCACGTATGCGCGGCGGCCTGTGGGCTTCACACTGCGCACGATACGCGCATATCCGCCCGACATGTATAATGGTCATTCGTTGCCCCGGTAGCTCAGGGGATAGAGCACCGCTCTCCTAAAGCGGGTGTCGTGCGTTCGAATCGCATCCGGGGCACCCATTCGACTGGAAGACCCGAGCAGAACGAGCGGAACCGTGCCCGCTGATATCAACGGGCACGGTTTACCGAATCATTCGGTCATCCTTGAATAACTATCGAGTCTATCGCCCGGATCCCAATCCCCGCGCATCCATACCATACGAGACATTTCGGGAATATACCGTCACTGTGCGAGGGTGCCGTCACTCTGCGAGTTTTGAGAGCGCCATTTTTCGACATCGTCGTCACAGACCTTCCAGCGACGCCCGATAGCATGCGTGCAGAACAGTGACCGACCGGCATCATGCATGACATCCCCGTGCGCGTCACCTCCAGCACCGCCGCCGACAGGACGGGCCAAGGCGGCATGAGGAGGGCGGCAGCGCAGCGGGGATGATGATTCCAACCGGCCACCGGGGAAATGGATGATCTCTCACGATGACGGATGAGACGGTGACGCATGGCAACGCTGAAAGACGTGGCGAAGGCGGCGGGGGTATCGCCGAGCACCGTGTCGTACACGCTTCGCGGCGGTGCCTACGTGTCGCAGGAGACCCCGGGGCAGATCTGCGCGATCATCGAGCGCAACAAGAACACCACGCCGGTCGACATCCTGCACTGACCGCCCCCTTCACCCGGCTCGCCTCGGCTCGGCTCCGCCGCCATCCCGCGAAAGTCCCATCACAACCAATGTACATGGGACTTTCGCGGGAAGAGGGCGGGGAATGGTCAAGCGCCGCGCGGCGATCAGCAGCCGCCCGTCTCGCGGTGATCAGTGGGAGGCCAGCGCCGTGATCCGGTCAAGGAACTGGCTCTTGAATCGCGCGATGTCGACGCGCACGGCCACCTGCGTGGTCTTGTGCGAGTCGGTGAGCCGGTCGTGAGCGCGGTCGCCGATGGTCCTGCCGCGATACGCGCCCTCCAAGTCGACCTGCAGGTTCATGCCCAGCGTGGTGACCAGCGTCGGGTCGAGCGCCGCGGCCACGGCAAGCGGATCGTGCATGCCGCACCCCTCCAGCTCGGGCTGCGTCGCCGAATACGCGTCGATGTAGAAATCCGTCATGCCCGCCAGGAAATCACCCGCCGCGGTGCCCAGCCGCCGCCATCGCTCGATGTCGCGCCGCGTGAGCACCGCCTGATGCGTGACGTCAAGGCCGATCATCGTGGTTTCCACGCCGCTGCGCAGGATGGCGTCGGCGGCCTCCGGGTCCTGCATGATGTTCGCTTCAGCGCCGGGTGTCACATTGCCCGGCACGGTCAGCGCACCGCCCATGAACGTGATGGAACCGACGAGCTCGCCGATGCGCGGCTCACGACGGCAGACTTCGGCGATCGTGGTCATCGCGCCGGTGGGCACGATGACCAAGTCCTTGCCGTACGTGTGCGCCGCGTCGATGATGAAATCCGCCGCGGCCGTCGTTTCCGGCGAGCGCCGCGAATCGGGGATCGTCATGTCGCCGATGCCGTTGTCGCCGTGGATGCGCCGCGTTCCTGCCGACGGCGAATAGCGGAAGTTTTCCGGTGCGGTCGACGGGCGGTCGAGACCGGGATACACCGACACTTCGGGATGCCCAAGCAGGTCGGTGACGGCGAGCGCGTTGCGCATGCCGGTCTCGACGGTGACGTTGCCATAGGTGCCGGTGATGCCGATCAGCCGGACGTCATCGGCCTGTTCGCTTGCGAGCGCATACGCGATTGCCAGTGTGTCGTCGATGCCGGTATCCAAATCGAGAATGAGTTTGCGTGTCATGCGGGTCTCCTTTGCCTTCCGTATTCTACGCCGCACACCTATGGCGACTGTCAACCGGCCTCGCCGCGTCCCGTCAGACGAACAGGCTCATGTCGCTGGTCTCGCCGGAGCCGAGGAACGTTGAGACACCGCCGAGCTCCACCCCGTCGATGAGCTCCTCCTGATGGATGCCCATGATGTCCATCGACATCTGGCATGCGACCAGTCGCACGCCGTGATCGGTCGCCTGCTTCATCAGCGATTCGAGTGATTCCACGTTCTTGGATTTCATGATCCAGCGGATCATCTTCGCGCCGATGCCGCCCATGTTCATGCGCGAGAGGCCGAGCTTGCGCGTGCCGCGCGGCATCATCATGCCGAACATGCGCTCGATGAGCGTCTTCCTGACACGCACGCGCTTGGGCTTGCGCAGGATGTTGAGCCCCCAGAACGTGAAGAAGATCGTGACCTTGCGGCCCATCGCGGCGGCGCCGTTCGCCATGATGAACACGGCGATGGTCTTGTCGAGGTCACCGCTGAACACGACGAAGGTCTTGTCATGGCGAACGTCGCCGCCATCCGGGTTGAAGCCGGTCTGCTGCGGTGCGGCGGCGGGAGTCTCGGCCGATACCGACCGACCGGCCGGCGACGACGGGCATGCGGCGGCCGGAGCTCCGGGGGCCGGCATGTGCGCGGTCTTGTCGATGACGACATGGATCACGCCGTTTTCGTCGCGTTCGAGCGAGACGAGATGGTTGCCGGTGCGTTCGCACCACACCGCGATGTCTGACAGGAAGGCGTCTTCGGTCGCCTCGGCGGCCAGTCGGGTTCCGATCGGCAGCGGGCGCAGCGTGTCGGCGACCTTCACGATCGGACCGGGGCACTTGAGCCCTTTGGCGTCGACGAATACCGCGTGAGGCTGCGCGCCGTCCGTATCTCCATTGCTGCCGTGCGAGGCGGCCGAGTCGGCAGCCCCCGTCGACTTGCTTTCATGCTCAGGGCCGCGCAGGGATATCTGCTGCGCCGCGGCCGGGATGGAGAGCGTCGCGGCGCTTCCCTTCGTCTGCTTTTCGGGCCGTGCATCACCATCGTCGACGTCGTTCTCCCGCTGTTGCGGCAGAGAGGCGAGATACTCCCGATACGCCTGGAATCCGCCGTCAAGGTTGATGGCGTCATAGCCGCGATCGGCAAGGATCTCGGTGACCTGCTCGCTCCAATCCCCCACCCGGCAGAACACGACGACCGGCTTGTCGTTCGGCACCTGGCTCAGCCTCGTGCCGATCTGGTTGAACGGGATATTGATCGCGCCATCAAGGCCATGGACCAACACCTCGTCGGGCTCGCGCAGGTCCAGCAGTGTCACCGTGGATTTGTCGAGCTCAGCGAATCGTGCCGGCGTGATGCGCTTGATGGCATCGCCGTCGTCGTCCGCCAGCGGTGAATCGATGCACTTGTCCGTCATGTCAGATGCTCCCCTCATATGTTCGTGGCTCATGCCAGCGCCTGCGCGCGCCTTGCGCCTTTGGCCGCCGAGGCGCACGGTATCCGTTCATGAGCCTATGCCAGATGTCTGGCTCCCGTTGCAGCGTGGTGATAGACGCCGGTGATGGCGCGTTATTAAACGGCGGAATCGCCGTCATTCACACGCCGCACGCCGGCTGGATGTATCGCGCCGGATCCAGCGTGGTTATGGTCGGATGCTCGCCGCACACCGGGCAATCGGGTTCGCGCTCCGGCAACGGCACGGCGCGGCACGTCATCGCCAGCGCGTCGAACGTCATCAGCCGGGCGGTCAGCGGCTTGCCGACGCCGAGTATCAGCTTCACCGCCTCCACCGCTTGCATGCTGCCGATCACTCCGACCACTGCGCCGAGCACGCCGGCCTCCTTGCAGCTGGGCACCTCGCCGGCCGCGGGCATATCGCGGAAAATGCAGCGGTAGCAGGGGCCTCGCCCGGGCACATACGTCATGAGCTGGCCCTCGAACCGCAGCGCGCCACCATATATATACGGCTTCCCGGCAAGAACGCAGGCGTCGTTGATGAGGAATTTCGTCGAGAAATTGTCCGCGGCGTCGACGATGACATCGTAGCCGGCGATCAGCTCGGCGATATTGCCGGCAGATACGCGTATGTGATACGGCTTCACCGTCACGTCTGGGTTGATGGAGGTGACGGTTTCGGCCGCCGATTCGACCTTCGGCATGCCGACGTTGCCGGTGCCGTGAATGATCTGACGTTGCAGGTTCGACAGGTCCACCACATCATCATCGACGATGCCGATCGTGCCGACGCCGGCGGCCGCCAGATACATCGCGGCCGGCGATCCCAGACCGCCCGCGCCGATGACCAGCACTCGTGCGGCGAGCAGCTTCTTCTGTCCGCGTACGCCGATCTCCTTCAGAATCAGATGCCGCGAATATCTCTCCAGCTGGTCATCCGTGAAAGCCATGTCCTTCTCCCCTGTCAGCGGCACCCGTCCGCGACGTCGCCCGACTCGTCGATGTATGCACAGCATAGCGTAACGGAGGAACGGTATTTCGCGCGGGGAGCACACGGATGGCCGTTTTGTGACGATCATCCCCGGCGGGCGCCCGGATGGGGTTAGGATTGGAGCAATGCGCACAGGCGGGCCTGCCGCCGGAGGCGAACACAAGGAGGCCGATGATGACTGCTGCACACCTGACCGTCGCACACTGCGGCGAGGTATCCGCCCTGACGCTGGGACTGCCGGCCTCGGCGGCGATTCCCGAGCAGAAGGGCACGCTGCCGAAGGGATTGTTCGTGGCGAAGGCGCCGGTATCGTCCAAACTCAAGCAGCGACTGGTCAACGACATCGCCTCGATCACGATGCTCGCGCTGCTGCGGCCCGCGAACACGGCGATGGGCGCCGGCAGCGGCAAGATGCCCGAGGTGCTGGTGATTGGCCTGCGCGTGAACACGCCCGGCATCCCCGTCGAGGTGATCGATCTGATCGCCGGACAGCGTAAATCCGGCATCGTGTTCGTCTGCGTGCACGAAGGCGAGTCCGAAGGCGCGGTACGCGAGGAGTGTGCGCTGGCCGTGCGCCGCAACGTGCCGGTCCGGGCCGGTCATGTGCCGATCACGAAAGTGTTCTCCGGCGAATGGAGGCCGGCCGGCGAGGTCACGCTGGAACTACCGGAAGGGAACGCCGACGGCGGCGCGAAGACGATGGACGACCTGTGGGATTCGCTGTGCGCGCAGGCGATTCTCGATTCCGCGGACGGAGCCAATCTGGACGCGCGAATCGCCCGCCGGGACCAGATCGTCACGCTGAAAGCCGCCGAAGAGAAGCTGTCGCGTGATCATCAGCGTGCCAAGAACCCCGCCCAGCGCAACGAGATTTACGCCAAACTGCATAAGATTCGCACGCAGCTGGCACAATTGGAGCAGTAGCTGCCCCGTCACCGGCGCGGCATCTAGACGCTGCGCGCAGAAACCGCAACGGTCAGAACCCCAGCCGCGTGCGGCCGAACTGATCGAGCCAGCGCAGAATCGCGCCCTCGCGTAACGCCCACGGGCAGATCTCGACCTCATGCACGTTCAGGGACCTCATGATCTCGTCGGCCACGATGCCGCCGCCGACGATCTGCATCGTGCGCTCCGGCGTGATGCCCGGCAACGCCACGCGCTGCTCCGGCTCGATGGCCGCAAGCCGGGGAATCCAGTCCTCCAGCTGCTCGCGCGTCATGATCCACGTGTCCTCGCGCCCGGACTGGCGCAGCACCGCGCCCGCCAGACGCGCCAATGAGCGGAACGTCTTTGACGTGCCCACGGCATGCGCCGGATGCTTGGATTTGGGGAACTCGTCGGGCGGCGAGGAACGTCAGGCGGGCCTCGTCCGTTCCCGACAGCACGGTCACGCTCTGGCCGATGCGCTCTTCAATCTTGCGCAAGATCTTGTTGCTGTTGGGAGCCTCCTTGATGGCCGACGTGGCCATCGCGAGCAATTGCGTGATGTCGTATTCCTCGGCAAGTTCCATGCACTGATCCACGGCGGTCAGAATCGCCTCGATGCCGGACTTCTTGATCGACCCGTCATCCTTGACATACTGCATCAGCCGCACCGTGGATTTGGTGCTGGCCTCGGGATCGGGTCGCGCGCCGGGCGCAGCGTCGACGATCAGCATATGAATCGTGTTGGAGCCGATGTCAAGCACGCCCAATCGAGTGACGCGCGAACGCAAATTCACCATAGCATCTCACTGTATCACCGGCGCGGCCGCAGCATGCGCGCGGTGTTCCACCCAAGGCCGGCCGCGGTTATCGGAGAATCATCGCAGCGAGGCGACGAACTTTCCGAGCCGGGACAGCCCCTCCGTCAACGCCTCGCGCGACGCCGCGTAGGACAGCCGCACATGCGTGTCCGCGGTCGCCGGGCCGAAATCCCGCCCCGGAGTCAGCGCCACATGCGCCTCTTCCAGCGCACGCTCGCAGAACGTCCACGCGTCCAAACCGGTTCCCGCGACGCTGAAATACGCGTAGAACGCGCCGTTCGGAACCACTTCGAGCGGCAGGCCGATGCGCTCCAGACCACTTACGACGATGCGGCGGCGGGCGAGCAGCTCCTGTCTGCGTTCCTCGCACACCGCCAACGATTCGGGCGTGAAGCAGGCGAGCGCAGCATGCTGGGTGGGCGTGTGCGCGCATAGATAATAGTTGGTCGCCAGATCGTCGACCGCCTCGATCGTGTATTCGGGCACCACCGCCCAGCCGAGACGCCAGCCGGTCATGCCGAAGAACTTGGAGAAGCTGTTGCAGATGATCGCGTCCGGGTCGGCGAGCAGCGCGGACCTGACCTCGCTGCCATCGGGCTCCCGGTCGGCGAGGTCGAGGTATGTCTCGTCGATGATGCGCCACGCGCCGCGGAATCGCGCCAGATCGCACACGCCTTTGAGCACGTCGAAGTCGATGGTCGTGCCGGTGGGGTTGGACGGCGACGTGACCATCACCGCCTTGGTGCGCTCGCTCCACGCGCGGTCGACCAGTTCGGCGTTGAGATGGAAGCGGGTGGCCGCGCTGGTCGGCACGTCCACCACCACGCCTTCGAAGGAGTGGATCAGTTCGCGGTTGCACGGGTAGGACGGGTCAGCGACGATCACCTCGTCGCCGGGGTCGACAGTGAGCGCGGTGGCCAGCAACAGTGCGGCAGACCCGCCTGCGGTGATGACGATGCGGCGGGGGTCGATGTCGACATGATGGCGTTCATGGTAGAAGTCGGCGATGGCGCGTCGCAGCTCGGGCAGGCCCAGCGCAGCGGTGTACGGCAGCGCGCGGCCATCATATTGCTCTCGCATCGCGTCGCGCACGGCGGGCGGCGCTCCGAAATCCGGCTCCCCCAGACTCAGCTTGATGACGCTGATGCTGCGGGCGATCATCTCGTCGGCCCTCTCGCCGAACACCATTGCCCGGAACGGCTGCGCCTCGCGTGCGCGTCGTGACATCGTCGGCTGTTTCGTCTCGCTCATCATGCATCACCCTTTGCCGTCCATTCGGTACTGCCACCGATTGTAATTGCCTACCACCCTCCCGGCAAAGTCCCGTTTCACCGGGCGTTCACGGGACTATGGCCGGATGTGGAGCCGGTAATCGGGGAATTATACGATGGAACCGCCTGCATTGACGGAACCGGCCGCATTGGCGAGGTCAGCAAGCTCATTGGACGCCATGGAACCAGGCACGGTGATCTCGGTGTAGAGCCGTTCCAGACGCGCCTCGCGCACGGGCTTGGCGAGCTCGCACTCCCAGACGACGATGACATGCCATCCGGCGGATTCGAGCGCGGCGTGCTGCGCGATGTCGCGGTCATGGTTGCGGGTCAGTTTCGCGGTCCAGAATTCCACATTGGATTTGGGAATGGAATACTTGGAACATCCCTGATGCGCATGCCAGAAGCATCCGTTGATGAACACGATCGTATGCCATTTGGGCAGAACCACGTCGGGATGGCCGGGATAGCGCCTGTCGTTTTTGCGGAACCGAAGCCCCCGCGAGAACAGGTACCGGCGCACGAGCACTTCGATGCGGGTGTCCTTCCCGCGGATATGCGACATCGTGTAGCTGCGCGTGCCCCGCTCATACCGTTCGCCGGGCTTGGCCTTCGCGCCCGATTTGCCGGATCCACCGGTCTTCCTCGCGGCCTTCCTCGCGGCCTTTCCCTCGGCCTTCCCCGCAGCCGTCATCTCATCGCCGGCGCCTTTCGCCGCCTGCCGCCGCTCGTCATGGTTTACGCTTTGTTCGCTCACGGTCTCCATTATCCGCCATTGCCGACGTCGGAGCGTCAATCGCGATAGACTACACGTACGCTTGCAACCACGGAGCGGAACCAGGGAGGCAGAATCATGGATGGCTCAACCACCTCGATCAGCGTGGATCCGCGGCAACAGCTCGACGACGTCGTGGATTTCGTCAATGACAGCTGGCTGGCATCAACGGATTTCGACGGCCCTACGTTCCTGTGGAACCATATGATCTCCGACGCGTCCGCCCAGGACGACGACAACCGCAACAATGTGCCCGTCGCCGCTCCCAACGAGGTCGCCGACGTGATCGGGTTGACGATGCAATGGTACTTCGACTCCATCTCATCCACCGTGCCGACCGCCGAACGCACCGAGGACGGCGTGTCCATGCCGCGCAACGACATGCCCACGTTCCGCATCGATTCGCAGGCGTTGTCGGGAGTGGATGCCGTGGTCGGCAACGCGCTGATGAGCACGCGCTGGGTCGACGCCACCACGAATCTGGCGAAGTCGGTCGAGATGACCGCGCGATTCGTGGGCAACGCGGCGGACCGGGACGGCGAGGGCTTCGACTATCTCAAGGAGCTCATCCAGAACGTGCGCGTGTACATGGATTCCGTGGCGCGCAACGCCGACCCGCAGGACGGGGAGAAGGCGCTGCGACTGATCACGCGGGTAGCCTGCAACGAGGATTTCCAGCTGAACGCGACGCAGATGGTGGAGCTGCTGTCGTGCGGCCTGTCGTTCGCGCAATGGGACGATACGCGCATGTTCGCCTATGATGCGCTGAACAGCGCCCTTGACACGATGGATCGTTTCGCCAAGGAGGCGAAAATCGACGAGGACGGGCGATGCGACGGCGAAACGGCACACGACGATGGCGTCATCGCTGCCGAGGCCGCGACCGGCTCGACGGCCGACGCTTCGGAACTCATCAAGCGTACGGTGGCGCTGTCAGCGCACCAGCAGTTCGAGGAATCGATCATGTTCCTGCGCCATGATCTGATGCGCGTGAGCGGTGATGCGGCCGACGCCGACCGCTTCTTGGTGAGCCACCACGAATCGGAAGCCATGGCGGATGCCTACGCGGCGCGCCTTATCGCGGCGGAACGCTGGGATGAGCTCATCGGCTTCATCGACATGGTGGAGCGCGACCGGCCGAACCAGTACACGGTGATGTTCCCGGAGGATCTGGTTGCGTATGAGTGGGAATCCCTGCGCGAGGCCGCATTCGAGGCGCTGGGACGTTGGGACGAGCTCAGGGCGATGTACCGCGAGCGCATCATCGAGGCGTACGACCCCTCCGACCTGCACACCATCGCACAGCTGCGCGCGATCAGCGGCCGGGATTGGGCCGGGCAGGTGCGGAGCATCGTCACGGCGTACGATGACGGATCCGGACGCTACGCCCGCAATCCGATTTACGAGCGGCTGCTCGTCGACGAGCGGCTGAGTGCCGAGGCAGAACGCTACTGCCGCACGTTCCCCGACGCCCGCGCCGATCTCGCGGCGGTATTGTGACGCGCTCGTCCGCCGCGATGGATCGCCGAGCCTAAAGCACATATACGGTTCGTGTGCAATCGGCTCGTGGGGGGGGGTCTTCGCGTTCGTCTGCTGGACAACTCCCGCATTATCGACTTTTGCGGAAGTTGTCCAGCAGTTAGCCGTAACCAGCCGCGACCAGAGTCGGCCCAGCCCCGGCCTACAGCTCGAAGCCGAGTTCCTCGGCGGCGTCGGTCGGCACGGGGTCGTCGCACCAGAAATCCTCAAGGTTCTCGTAGGTGGTCAGACTGCGAATCTCGGCCTTGTCGATGTACAGTTCGCCGCTCAGATGGTCGGTCTCATGCTGGAAAATGCGCGCCGGCCAACCGTGCAGACGCTCCTCATGCTGCTTGCCGTTCTCGTCGGTCCAGCGTGCGGTGATGTCGAGCCAGCGCCTACGCACGGCCTGATATCCGTCGAAGCTCAGGCAGCCTTCGTAGAAGCTGCGGGTCGCGTCGCCGATCGGCTCATAACTGGGGTTGATGATGACGTGGAACGGGAATTCGGCGATTTCGCGCGGATCGTCCTCGTCGTCGCGCACGTGGTCCTCGACCACCGCGAGCGCGAGCCCCAGGCCGATCTGTGTGGCGGCCAGGCCGACTCCCGGCGCTTCCAGCATCGTCGTGTGCATCGTGTCGATGAGCTTGTTCAGCGTGCCCTTGCTCAGCTGGCCGGAGTATTGCACGGTCTGCTGGCGCAGCACCGGTTCGCCGGCCTGCACGATCGGCAGGATTCGCTCCTTGCCGCCGGTTTTGAGGAGCTGTTCGACCTCACGGTTGAGTTCGAGGTCGACTTTCGTGTTTTTTCCGAACATACGAGTGATTCCTTGGTATTGCGGTATTGCCGTTATTCGTTCTACAGCGCGAGCTCGTCGGCCACGACTTTGGCGAGCCGGTCGCACACCTCGTCGGCCTGCTGCTGCGTGGCGGCTTCGGCCATCACGCGTACGAGCGGTTCGGTGCCGGACGGACGCAGCAGCACGCGACCGGTGTCGCCGAGCAGCTTCGACTCCTTGTCGACGGCGGCCTGCACCGCCGCGTTGGTGGTGGCGGCCATCTTGTCGACGTTCGGCACGTTGACGAGCTGCTGCGGCAGCTGCGGGAAGTCCGCGGCGAGCTGCTTGAGGCTCTTGCCGGATTTGACGACCTCGTTGCACAGGGTGAGCGCGGTCAGGGTGCCGTCACCGGTGGTGGCGAACTCGCGGTTGATGACGTGGCCGGACTGCTCGCCGCCGAGCGTGTAGCCGCCGCGGAGCATCTCCTCCAGCACGTAGCGGTCGCCGACCGCGGTCTGCACGGTCTTGATGCCCATGTCCTTGAGGGCGAGCTTGAGTCCGAGGTTGCTCATCACGGTGACGACGAGCGTGTTGTCGGCGAGCTTGCCGGCCTCCTTCTTGGCGCGGGCCAGGATGCCCATGATCTGATCGCCGTTGACCATGTTACCGTCCTCATCCACGGCGAGGCATCGGTCGGCGTCGCCGTCGAACGCGACGCCCATCACCGCGTCGGTGGCCTTGACCATGGCCTGCAGCTGCTCGGGGTGCGTGGAACCGGCGTTCTTGTTGATGTTGTATCCATCCGGGGAGGCGTTGATGACCAGCACTTCCGCGCCGGCGCGGCGCAGCGCCTCCGGAGCGACCACCGATGTGGCGCCGTTCGCGCAGTCCGCCACGATCTTCAGGCCGCGCAACGGCTTGGGCTGGGTCTTGTCCGGGTTGAGCGGGGCGATGGTCGACACCAGATGGTCGATGTACAGGTTCGTGGCGGTCACCGTCTCATGCGAGACGCGGCCGACGCCCGCGCCGGTCGGACGGTCCCAGTCCTGACCGAGCACGGCCTCGATGTCGTCCTCCTTGCTGTCGGGCAGCTTGAAACCGCCGCGCGCGAAGAACTTGATGCCGTTGTCGGGCATGGGGTTGTGCGACGCGGAGATCACCGCGCCCATCTCGACGTTGAGCACGGAGGTCAGGAACGCGACGCCCGGCGTGGGGATGATGCCCGCGTCGATCACGTCGAAGCCGCCAGCAGACATGCCGGCGCACAGCGCGGACGCCAGAAAATCACCGGACACGCGCGTATCACGGCCGATCAGCGCACGACGGCGGCCCTCCGGCAGGCCTTCCCTGACGGCACTGTTGCCCAGCACGCGCACGGCGGCATCCCCCAGATCAAGCGCCAGACGCGCGGTCAAATCCCTGTTCGCCAATCCACGAACGCCATCGGTTCCAAACAATCTCGGCATAATCTGCGATTCCTTTGCTTCGACGGCTTCCGCCGTCTCTTCGACATACCGAGCACCATCGTAACCGGCCGGCGGAGTGATTGCACCCATATCCATGAATACTGCCCAAATCACGCGCAATTGTCAGTTTCGGAGAAAGGCATGTGAGAGAATACAAGCAGATTCGCGAGTCATTTGCCAATGAGAGAAGGGGCCGATTGGGGCCTTCTCTGCTGTGGTCATTACCCTGAATGCCGTCCATGTCCGCCGGAGTTTCCATTGCCACCATGGTTGTCAGGGGCTGGAACTCCGGGAGCCGGTTCAGTCGGCGGGTATGGTTGCGGCGGAGCGAATCCTTGCCGGGGGACCTGCTGAGGATATGGCTGCTGCGGCTGGCTAGGCGGCTGTTCCGGCACCCGGTTCGGCAGGCGGAGCCTGGCTCCCACTCCCCTGTGATCCACCAGGATATGGGCGGGATGGCACGGGTCCGTTGGGGTATGATCGAACACTGCCATATGCCACACCGGATACGGGAATCCGCGCGCGCGTCCTACGCCGCCGAGACACCACCAGGGCGATTATCACGCCCGCGGCTATAGCGGCCACGCCTGCGCCGATCACGCCCCACAGCCACACCGGCATGCCGGACGAAGCGCTCTGCGACGGGTCTCCTTCGGGCTTGGCCTGCCCGTTCGGTGTCGTGGTGTTATTGGTCGAGCCGTCGGCGGTGTTCGTGGCGGAGTATTTCATGCAGTCGGAGCCGCCGTCTGATCGGCACTGCTCCACCTTCTTCCACGCCGCCTGCTGACGCTCATACTCCCGCCCGATGAGCCCGGCCTCACACGGGACATTATCCGCCGCGGTGCCAACGCCGTCCGGGTTCGTCTTGCAATCCTGCGTATACCAGTCCTTCAGATCCGGGTATTGGGCGGCGGCCTTCATCTGGTATTCCAGAATCGGGTTCACATCCTTGTACTGGGTCGGGTCGACCGTCAGCAGCGCATTCAGGTCCACCTCGCCGAACCCCCGCTTGCGTTCCGGGTCAATGACCGGCTTGCCCTTGCCGCTCTTCGTGTTGCGTATCAAAGACTGGATGATCTGGTTGCCCGTCGCGTCGGGCCACTTCTGCATGGCCAGCGCCAGGTACGACGACAACACCGCGGCCGCGGTCGACGTGCCGCCATTGCCCACGCGGTTATCGCCTTCGGCGACGTAATTGATGGGCTTGAGCACGTTCGCCCCGTACGACAGCACCGCCACGTTGCCGTCCATGACGTCCGAGGTGGAAGCCAGGGTGCCGGACTCGTCCACGCTGTTCACCATCACCACGCCGGGGAAGGTCTCCATGCTGCGCGGGTCGCCGGTCAGATCATCCAGGCCGGGGGTGGTGTCGTTCGCGCGCGCTCCGACCATGATGATTCCGTGCCGCAGCGCATCCACATACCCGGCATAATCCGTATCGTCAAGACCGCCGCTCTGGGACCGGTTGATGATGCGGGCTCCCCAATCCACGGCCGTCCTGACATCGGCGCCATTGTCGCTCGACGCATCGCCCAGCTTCTTCGCGTCGCACAACGTCGTCGCCGCGGTGGCGCTCGTCCCCATGGTCGTGATGTGCAGTATCCTGGCCTTGGGCGCCGCGCCCAGCATCCCCGCCTTGTCCAAGGTGTAATTGCCTCCGTCCCCCACGATCCATGACAGCATGTCAGTGCCGTGCGATGAATAGTACCCATCGTCACCGGCCTTGATCGTCGCGGTCAACGGCCTGCCGCCCACCTTGCACTCGACCTCGTTGCCGTCCATACCGGAGAACCGGCCCAGCCTGTACGTGATGTCGGCGTCCTTCAACGCGGGGTAATCCTCGACCGCCTGCGTATCCAGCACCGCCACCTTCACACCGGAACCATCAATGCCCTGCTTCCACGCGGCAGCCACCACATCGTTCGCCACCGGCCAACGCCCGTCATCCGCCGCGAACGCGCCGGGCGTCCACGCGCAAGGCAACACACACGCCAGCGCGAACGCGCACCCGGCCTTCACCCTCGACCAACGAGAAACCATGAACCTGCCCTTCCCGGCTCACGCCGTCTTTGGATGATATCGCCGAGGAGTTTCATGATGAACCCCCTACAATCCGAAAGTGTACTCTCATGAAGCTTTCAGCAATACCCCTTTCCCGTAACATTTCGGTATACGGGCAGTGAACGGCGCAGTCGCAGGGGCGCGGCATGTGACGGCACGGTACATCACGCTGGACAACGTCCGCGATTACGCATTATGCAGGAGTTGTACGACGGCAGATATTTAGGCGCGATAAGAGAATGGCTTGAAATCAACGATTTCGCGGTTCAAGTCACTGTACAACACGTATATTTTGCCCGTTTGCGGGAGTTGTACAGCGCCGTAGGTGCACAACATCTGCGTTTCGCTGATATGCGGAAGTTGTACAACGAATCACGGCAACACGGCGATACGGCAACGACGACTCTGCCGCACCGCCGGTACATACTCATGCACGCGAAACGCCCTTCGCGCGAACGGCGGCCTTGCAGGCGCACGTTACGCGAAGGGCGTTTCGTATGGGTCGGTCGCGCCGCCTTACAGCGCGGCGTTGAAGTCGCGCACCTTGAGCGTGCGCTGCGAGGATTCCACATTGCCGCGCACGATGCGCTTCAGGGCGTTGTCGGCATCCTCATGGTCGGCGAGCCACCGATGGCCGAGTTCGACCAGCGTGGCCGGGTCGGCGTAGTACGGGTACAGGCCCTCAAGCAGCGCCTCGGCCATGTGGAAGCTCTTGTTCTTCCACACCCAGTCGACCACGTCGTAGTACTTGGCGGCGTACGGCTCGGCCAGGTCGGGGCGCGGCGTGGCGCCGAACCCGCGGGCCACGGCCTCCAGCTGCATGTTGGTCAGGTCGGCGTTGTTGAGCGCCTCGTTCCAGGCCCATTCCTTCGCGGCGGCGTCGCCACGCACCGCGTGGGCGCCGAGCGCGAACTCGCGGTTCTCGGTGGTGTCGCGCTTGGCGAGCTGCGCGTCGATGCCGGCCTGGTCGATCAGCTTCACCGAGGAGAGCGCGTTGATGATCGTCCACGTGAAGTTGTTGTCGATCTCCAGTCCGGCCACGATCAGCGAGCCGTCGAAGAGGCCCTGCGCGTGCTCGGCGAACTCGGCGTCGCCCTCCTCGCCGTAGCCGAGGTACGCCGTGACGAGCTGGAACTGCTGGTCGGAGCCGCCGGGAGCGGCGATGACGAGCTTCCACAGCTCCTTGGCGACGTGCTTGACCACGTCCGCGCGGCGATCCGGCGCGGTGTAGTGCCACGCGGTGGTGCTCATGCAGCTCAGCGCGTAACGGAACGTGGTGGACTCGGTCTCGGTGGCGAGCAGCGCCAGCGTCGTGTCGATGAACTTCTCGGCGGCGAGATCGCCGTCACGGGTCATGTCCCACAGCGACAGCCACACGACCGCGCGGGCGAGCGCATCATCGAAATGCTGCAGGTTCGCCAGGGCGAACGAGAGCGAATCGGCGTCGAAACGCAGCTTCGTGTACGTCAGATCATCGTCGTTCACCAGGATGAACGCGGGGCGCTTCTTGCCGGCTGCGGCGGCGACCACGGTGGATTTGCCGTCCACGTCAAGCTCGAAGCGGTCGGTGCGCACGATCTTGCCGGTGGCCGGATCCTCGTCGTAGAAGCCGACCGCGAGGCGATGCGGGCGCAACACCGGGTGCTCGGCGGGGGCGGTCTGGTTGAGCGTGAGCGAGGCGATGGTGCCGTCCGCGTTCTCCTCGACCTCGGTGGCGATCGTGTTGATGCCGGACTCCTCCAGCCACTTGGCGCTCCACGCCTTGAGATCGCGGCCGGACGCCTTCTCCAGCTCGTGCAGCAGGTCGGCGAGCGTGGCGTTGGAGTATGCGTACTTGTTGAGGTACTGGTTGATGCCCTGGAAGAACTTCTCGCGGCCGACGTAGTACACGAGCTGCTTGAGCACGGAGGCGCCCTTCGCGTAGGTGATGCCGTCGAAGTTGACGTACGTGTCGTTGAGGTCGTTGATCGGGGCGACGATCGGGTGCGTGGTGCTCAGCTGGTCCTGGTTCAGCGCCCAGCTCTTCTCGCCGGAGCAGAACGTGGCCCAGGCGTCATGCCATTCGGTGGCCTCGGCGGTGGCGAGCGTGGAGGTGAACTCGGCGAAGGACTCGTTGAGCCACAGGTCGTTCCACCATTTCATCGTCACGTAGTCGCCGAACCACATGTGGGCGAGCTCGTGCAGCACGGTCACCACGCGGCGCTCGGCGAGCGCGTCGGTGACCTTCGACTCGAACACGTACTGGTCGCGGATCGTGACCATGCCGATGTTCTCCATCGCGCCCGCGTTGTACTCGGGCACGTAGATCTGGTCGAACTTGGCGTACGGGTAGGGCACGCCCCACGTCTTGGCGTAGAACGCGAAGCCCTTCTTAGTGATGTCGAACAGGTAGTCGACGTCCTTGGCGAACGCGGGGGCGAGCGCCTGGCGGCAGTACTGGGCCATAGGCACGGTGCGGCCGTCCTCGTTGAGGTAGGTGGTGTGCCATTCGGCGTACGGACCGGCGCAGATGGCGGTCAGGTACGAGCTCATGATAGGCGTGGTCTCGAACGTCCAGCTGCGGGCGGATTCGGGCTCGTGGTCGCCGAGCACCCCGTCTGCGGTGATGACGTCGTCGACGTCCTCCTTGGACTTGACCGGCATGTTCGACGTGACGATCCACGACTTCGGCGCGAGCACGGTGAAGTCGAACGTGGCCTTCAGGTCGGGCTGGTCGAACACCGCGTACACGCGGCGCGCGTCCGGCACCTCGAACTGGGAGTACAGGTAGATGTTGCCGTCGGACGGGTCCACGCTGCGGTGCAGGCCCTCGCCGGTGTTGGAGTACACGCAGTCGGCCTTGACGGTGACCTCGTTGCGGCGGCGCAGGCCGGTGAGCGCGATGCGGTTGTCCTCGAACACCTGCGCGGGGTCGAGCGCCTCGTCGTTCAGGATGATCTCGGTCACGTTGTCGGCGATCAGGTCGAGGAACGTCTCGCTGCCCGGCTCGGCGCCGAAGCAGATCGTCGTGGTCGAGCCGAACGTGCGCGCGTCCCGGGTCAGATCAAGCTGGACATGGTAGCTGATGGGGGCGGAGACGATGGACTTGCGTTCCTCGGCTTCCACGCGGGTAAGGTTTGCACCTGGCATATTTTCTAACTCCTTCTGATATGTCTTCCCGAAAGAAGCCGGGACCGTCACGACAGAAAAAGGAACAAGGAACCGTTCACGCGGTTCCCTACTCCTCGCTGAGACGTTGACGTTCAGGCTTGCTTCTGGATGTATGCCGGCGTCACTTGCGTGAGCCGAAGCGGTTTACTTGCTGGGTTCTTCGATGATGTCCTGGGCGATGTCGGCGACGACCGGAACGATCATCGGCTTGCGGTGCAGCTGTCGGGCGATCCATCCGCCGAGCGTGCGGCGCATGATCTGCTGCAGTCTGTGCGTGTCCTTCGTCCCCTGCATCATCGCGTCCTGCAGCTGCTCGACGATCTGATGGCGGATCTTGTCGAACTCGCTTTCGTCTTCGGCGACCGCGTTGAGGAAGATCTTCGGGCCGGTGACGACTTCGGAGGCCTCGGTATCGACCACGACGAAGCTGGACACGAAGCCTTCGGTGCCGAGGATGCGGCGCTTCTCAAGCTCCTCGTCGGTGATCTCGCCGACCGAATCGCCGTCCACGTACACGTAGCCGCACGGCACGGAGCCGACGACCGCGGCCTGACCGTGGTACAGGTCGACGACGTCGCCATCCTCCGCCAGCACCACGTTCTTCGGATCGACGCCGGTCTTGACGGCGATCAGGCCGTTGGCGACCAAGTGGCGGTTCTCGCCGTGGATGGGCATCGCGCACTTGGGCTTGACGATGTTGTACATGTACAGCAGCTCGCCCTCGTTGCAGT